>Ga0214921_10000146_pt1 | contig 133812 bp, 116 predicted proteins | sample LL1505_MetaG_FD_177992 | JGI IMG/M metagenome (GOLD analysis project Ga0214921, IMG submission 177992) | Freshwater microbial communities from Lake Lanier, Atlanta, Georgia, United States - LL-1505 | ecosystem: Environmental > Aquatic > Freshwater > Lake | place: USA: Georgia | collected... | reverse complement strand
AATTTGGTCAATCAAAGGGGACAAAGGCCAAGGGGGCTTCCTCATGCTGGAGTACCAGAAATCGTTCAGCCCCCTTGGCCTTTGTCCCCTTTGATTGGAAATTAATGTTGATCTGACCCCAATTATTTAATCGGCATAGCCGGGGTTGGTGCGGTCTAGGATGCGCATATTGGCTTCGAAGTAGAGTCTTTCTCGGTCGCCACGGGGATGGCGGTCGGCGCCTGAGGGGGTTAGGACTCTTTGAATGACCTCGTCGCTAAGGATGTTCAAGTCTTTGCCCGTGCTCATGGCCAATACCTGGGTTTGACAGGCTTTTTCGAGTTTGTACAAACGCCTGTAGGCCTGAGCAATGGTGTCGCCAACGGTGACCACACCATGGTTTTTCATAAACAACACCGTTTTGTTGCCCATCAATTGCGCCAGGCGTTCACCTTCATCGTTGGACGAAGCCAAGCCCGTGTAAGTATCGTCGTAGGCTATGCGGCCGTGAAAAAATGCCGCTGTTTGCGTGGCAGGCAACAAACGATTGTCTTGCAACATGTTCAGTGCCGTAGCCCATGGCTGATGCGTGTGCAACACAACCTTGGCGCCAGTGAGTCGATGCAGTGGGGCATGGATACTTTGACAAGACAGTTCAACAACACCTCGGCCCTCCAATGTTTGACCCGCCTCATTGAAAATCATCATGTCACTGGCCCGAGCCTCTGACCAATGCAGGCCAAAGGGCAAGACAAAATATTGATCAGTACGTCCTGGCACGCAGGCTGTGAAATGGTTGTCAATGCCTTCTTCAAATCCATCTAAAACGGCCATTCGCAAAGCTGCCGCTAAATGAACTTTGACCTGTTGAACAGCATCTTGGCTGTTGGGGGTGTGAAGTGCGTGAACTGTCATGGTTAAACTTCAATGAATTAGATGAAACGTTCTAGAGATTACCCCAAGCTCATTAGAATTCAAGTGGCTTAACCCTTATTTGTGCAACCCTTGTGACTTTTAGTCTTCCACTGAACCCCAAAGCCACCGGCAATGCCGATACCTTGACGCAACTGCCAAGGTCCTCAGGCGTTTATATCTTCAAAGGTGCTGGCACACTGCCTCTTTACATTGGCAAAAGCGTGGACATTCGGAGCAGGGTCATGTCCCACATGCGGGCAGAAGACGAAGTTGAAATGATGTCTCAAACCATGCACGTTGAGTGCATTGAAACAGCAGGTGAAATTGGCGCCCTGTTGTTGGAGTCACATCTGATAAAAAGTCTGAATCCCATTTTCAATGTTCGGTTAAGGCGACTTCGCAGTCTTTGTACGCTTCAAATTGTGAAGCAGGGCGAAGGCTGGATGCCCGCTATTGTGAACGGCAAGGATTTAGGTTTAGGAAAGGTCGACGGACTCTATGGCCTGTTTGGCTCGGTCCATGCTGCGCAAAGTAAACTGCGTGAATTGGCAGACCAGCATCGCTTGTGTTTAGGATTATTGGGACTTGAAAAAATAAGCAAACGCGGTTGTTTTGGGCTTCAAGTTAAAACATGTTTGGGGGCGTGTGTGGGCCATGAAGAAAGGCCTGATCACGATGAACGATTGCTGAACGCATTGACGGACATGAAGGTGCACGCCTGGCCTTTTGAGGGCGCCATTGAGTTGGTTGAGCAAAGTGGCGATTGGATTCAACGACACCGCATTCAAGATTGGCGCTATTTAGGCACCACCTGCTCAAAATCAAGCGCTTTGAAGGTCAGTGTTCAACAGAGTTTTGACTTAGACACCTACAAAATTTTGGTCAAGCCCATCATGCTTGGAAATGCGCAAATTGAAACTGTTTAGCAGGCGGAAGGCGTTAACGACAGTCTGATGGGGCATTTGCTTAGAAGTATTGGACAATACAGTTCTTAACGACTCGTCAGGTTTTCAAGCGCTTATGGCAATTCAATGGTTTCCCGGACACATGCACCTCACGCGCAAAGCGATTGAGGAGCGCATCAAAGACATTGATGTGGTCATTGAAATGTTGGATGCCAGGTTGCCCGGTTCAAGTGCCAATCCCATGTTGGCGCAACTGATTCAAGGCAAGCCAGGCTTGAAGGTTCTTAGCAAACAAGATTTGGCCGATCCCGAACGCACGCTCATGTGGTTAGCCCATTACAACGCCATGCCCAACGTCAAGGCCATCGGCCTTGATACCAGCATGGTCTCACCCGCCAAGGCTTTGATTGAGGCGTGTCACCAATTGGCACCCCATCGGGGCGGCATGGCCAAGCCAATGCGAGTCCTCATTTGCGGCATTCCCAATGTGGGTAAGTCGACTTTGATCAATACCCTCAAGGGCAAGAAAGCGGCTAAGACCGGAGATGAAGCGGGTGTGACCAAACTGGAGCAGCGCATCACCTTGGCGGACGATTTTTATTTGTACGACACCCCCGGCGTTTTGTGGCCGCGCATCATTGTGGAAAAGAGTGGCTATAACTTGGCAGCCAGTGGCGCTATTGGGGTCAATGCATTTGACGATGAGGAGGTGGCTTTAGAGCTGCTTCACTATTTGATCGCCCAATACCCCGCCGTGTTGAACGCCCGTTACAAAGTAGCCAACGTGACTGAGCACACTGATGAAAGCATGTTGGAAGCCATTGCGCGCTACAGAGGCGCCATTCAAAGCGGCGGTCGCGTCAATACCACCAAGGCCGCTGAGATTGTGATTCACGATTTCAGATCAGCAGCTCTGGGAAGACTGACCCTAGAGACACCTCTAGAGTTTGCAGATTGGTTGGCGTCTGGTTTGAAGGCTGACGCAGAGCGAGCGCTTCGCAAGGAGGCACTTCATCAAGAGAAGAAAGCTGCGCGCAAAACCAAAACCAAAACCAAAACCAAATTTAAAAGTTAAACAAGAAAAGCTCAAGGCTGAATGAACAGGACGGGCACTTTAGAAGCACCCGCTACGCGCTGAGCCACAGACCCCAGCACAGTGTCAGCCCATGCAGAGCGGCCTTTGGTGCCCATGATGATCATGTCAAAGCCACCCGATTTGGCTTCCTTGATAATTTGAGCACTGGGATGCCCAAACTTGATGGCCATGTCGTGAGCGACATTGGCTTTGTTTAAAAACTTGATGGCCCAAGCTAAATGGGTATCTGCACTTTCACGCAGATAGTCGTCGACTGCGCCTTTGGGGGTGTATTTTTTAAACAGTTTGAGCGATGAGTCGTCTTGGACGGTCATGAGGGTGATGTGGTTTTCACCCTTCATGTTTTTAAAGAGAGCGACAGCATATTTCACTGCCGCCTCAGAAGCTTTGGAGCCGTCAATTGCTACCAGGTATTTCATGTCCATCTTTCGAAGTGATGGACAGATGGTAGGCATTCAGTTTTTGAACACCTTGATTTGGATCAAGTTTTTATTTGTCTAACTTGATACCGGTCTCTTGAACAATGTTGTTCCAGCGATTTTGAATTTTCTTTTGCCAGGCTTGCGTTTCTTCAAGGTTCATGTCGAAATAAACACCGCCCGCAGATTTGACTTTGTCCATCACATCGGGGTGGTTGGCGGCCTTCACAATGGCAGCATTGAGCCTTCGCTGAACTGCTACAGGTGTGCCAGTCGGTACGGCATAGACTGTGTAACTTTGCAATTCAAGATCTTTCAGGCCTTGCTCTTCCATGGTGGGCACGTTGGGCAACAGTGGCAAACGGTTGGCGCCAAAAACACCCAAAGGAATGAGTTTGCCAGTGGCAATAAAGGGAGCCACTTCGCTGTAAAAAGCGGAGACCAACTGAACTTGACCTGAGGCTGCATCGGTCATTGCAGGCACATTGGCCTTGTAGGGCACGTATTGCATTTTGGTGCCCGTGCGCACTGAAAATGCGGCGCATACAAAATGACCCACAGTGGCTGTGCCGCTGCCGCCACAATCCAATGTTGTATTTTTGGCTTTGGCATAGGCCAGCAACTCAGCCACATTTTTAACCCCTAGCTGCGCGTTGACCATCAAGATGGGGTAGCCAGCAATGGTGAGGCCCACTGTGGAAAAGTCTTTGTTGGCGTCATATCGAACGGGTACACCCAGTTGTCCAATCAAACCCATTTCGTTTTGACTACCCATGAACAAGGTGTGACCATCGGGGTCGGCTTTGGCAGCAGCATCGCCTGCAATGGCGCCTGAGGCACCGGGCTTGTTCTCAACCATGATGGGCTGCCCCAACTCGGCTTGAAGGTGGGGTTGGTGGCGCCTGGCGTAAATGTCAACCACGCCACCTGGGGCAGCAGAGGTGATTAATTTGATGGGTTTACTGGGCCAACTTTGAGCCAGGACAGCTTGTGGCAAGCCTGCACCGATGATCAGGGATATAACGCCGCTGAAAACGAGATGTCTCATAAAGTTTCCTTGACTGATTGGCCAGTTTCTTTGCAGACTTGGCTGTGGCCTTATTCTTTGACAGATCCTGTCATACCAGACACGTAGTACTCGACAAAAAACGAGTAAATGAAGGCCACAGGCAGCGAGCCAAAAAGTGCGCCTGCCATGAGGGCACCCCAGTGGTAAACATCGCCTTCAACCAATTCTGTGACCACACCAACAGGCACCGTTTTGACTTCACTGGATGAGACAAACGTGAGTGCGTAGATGAATTCATTCCAAGATAAAGTGAATGCAAAGATGCCCGCAGAAATAAGGCCGGGTACTGACAAAGGCAAAATGATTTTGATCAAAATTTCCCAGCGGTTGGCGCCGTCAATCATGGCGCACTCTTCCAATTCAAATGGAATGGTGCGAAAGTAACCCATGAGCAACCAAGTGCAAAAAGGAATGAGAAAGGTGGGGTAGGTGAGGATGAGCGCCAAACGGGTGTCAAACAAACCCAACTGAAACACAACCGAAGCCAGCGGAATGAACAAAATAGAAGGCGGCACCAGGTAGGCTAAGAAAATGGCAAGACCGGTATGTTTAGCGCCTTTGAAACGCAAGCGTTCAATGGCATAAGCCGCCAAGACCGAAGCAAACAGAGAGAAGAAGGTGGCCGTGACCGAGACCACCACGGTGTTCCACATCCACTGAGGGTAGGCGGTGCGAAACAACAGTTTCTCAACGTGTGCCAGGGTGGGGTTAATGATCCAAAAGGGGTTGCCATCGCGCGACAACAATTCGTTGTCGGGTTTGAAAGCCGTGATACCCATCCAATAAAAAGGAAAGAGCAAGACGAATAAAAACGCCAACAAGGGAAAATAAGTTTTGAAAAGTTTGGTGGCATTGCTGTCCAAATAGGACATGCCCACATTGTCTTGTGTGTCTTTGCTCATTTGTCGCTGCCGCCTTGTTGCCATGTGCGGCGTTGGAGTCCGAAATAACTGAAGAGAATGGCGGCCAACAAGAAGGGCACCATGGCAATGGCAATGGCAGCGCCTTCTCCCAATGCGCCACCCGAGATGGCGCGCTGGAAGGACAGGGTGGCCATGAGGTGCGTGGCATTCAGTGGCCCACCTCGTGTCAGCACGTAAATGAGTTGGAAGTCTGTGAAGGTGAAGAGCACAGAGAAGGTCATGGTGACCGCAATGATGGGGGTGAGCAATGGCAAAGTCACATGCCAAAACTGCTGCCAGGGTGTAGCGCCATCAATGGCGGACGCTTCGTAATAGGAGGGCGATATGGTTTGCAAACCGGCCAGCAAGGTAATGGCCACAAAGGGCACGCCGCGCCATACGTTGGCAGACAGGGTGGCAAAACGGGCATTCCAAGGTGAGCCTAAGAAGTCAATGTACGTGTCGATCCAGCCCATTTTGACCAGCACCCAACTGATGATGGAAAACTGCGAATCGAAAATCCACCAGAATGCAATGGCAGAAAGTGCGGTGGGCACAATGTAGGGCAGCAAAATGACTGCACGGAAAAATGATTTAAAGCGCAAATTTTTGTTCAACAACAAAGCCAACCAAAGCCCCAAGAAAAACTTGAGCACACTGGCCACGGTGGTGTAAAACATGGTGTTGAACAAGGCCAACTGAGTGACGCTGTCTGAGAGCAAGAAGATGTAGTTTTCTAGACCAATCCATTCGCCACCTCTGCCGATTTTGGTATCGGTAAAACCAAGCCAAACACCCAAGCCAAGAGGGTATGTCAGAAACAGCAGCAACAAAACTGCAGCTGGCATCATGAAGATCAAGCCGAGCACATTGCGGCTGTTCTGAATTCTCTCAAGCAAGGGTGTCATGGGTTCTTTTCAGTTTTGAAACAGTATCAAACTTTGTAGTAACGTTCAGCACGTTTCTGTGCGCGTTCTGCTGCTTCCTTAGGTGTTTTAGCACCGCTGGCAGCTTCAGCCACCATGTTGACCACAATGAAGTCGGCACCGGCACCTGCTGATGCATAACCCAGTTTGCCTGCGTAGCCAGCGGGGCGCATGTTTTTCACGGCGTCGCGGTAGGCTGTGTGCTTTGGATCGGATGTCCAAATGGCAGACTTGGTGTAGAAGTCTAGTGGTGGCGCAATGTAACCGCCAGCCGCTGTGAGCCAAGGGTCGAACTGCTCTTTTTCCATCATGAAGCGCAAGAACTCCTTGGCAGCATTGGGGAACTTGCTGTACTTCATGACCATTTGGTTGAAGAACAGGTGTGACTCTGTAGGTGTGCCAACTGGGCCAACGGGGTAAGGCGCGTGGAACACATCTGAATTCAATGCGCGCACTTTTTCATCGGGCGATGTTTTGGTGGCGTAGTAAATGGAGATGCCGTTGTTGGTCAGGCTAATTTGGCCATCCAAGAATGCTTTGTTGTTGTTGGGGTCAAGCCAAGAGAGTGTGCCAGGAATGAACTGTGCGTACATTTCTTTGGCGTATTCCAGTGCCTTGATGGTTTCTGGGCTATCGATCACCACCTTGTTGTTGGCGTCAACCAATTTGCCGCCGAAGGCCCACAAGAGCCAGTTGCACCAGAGGCCGTCGCCTGTGGCATTGCCCAAAGCAAAGCCAGAAGGTGTGCCTTTTTCTTTAAGAGCTTTCAACAACTTCATGAAGTTGTCGGTGTCTTTAGGGAATGTGTCAAAGCCAGCCGCTTTAACTTGGCTTTGACGGTAAACCAACATGGCCCCTGCCGCACCCAGAGGCACGCCAATCCATTTTTTGCCATCGGGTTTGAGGTAGGCGTGGCATGAAGGGAAGAAGCCACCATATTTTTTGCCCAAATACTCACACAGGTCAGACACATCCAACAACTTCTCTGGATACAAGTTGGCGTCGTCGTTGGTTGACAAAATGATGTCTGGACCTGCGCCTGTGTTAGCAGCCACAGCGGCTTTGGGTCGAACGTCTTCCCAGCCTTCGTTGTCTACACGAACTTCAATGCCAGTCGTCTCTGTGAATTTCTTCACGTTGGCCATGTAGGCGTCAATGTCGCCTTGCACAAAACGGCTCCAGCGCAGAACGCGCAGCTTGGCACCTTTTTCAGGCTTGAAGCTGAGGTTTTGGGCTTGGACCGCAGGGCTGACAGCCATGGCACCCATGCCCAGTGTGGTGGAAGCTGCCGCAACGCCGGCTGAGCTTTCCAGAAAGTTACGTCGATTGAGTTTTGCCATGAAATGTCTCCTTTTGAGTGGTTGAGCGACGAGAGAGAAAAACAAAAAATGAAATGATTTTTTAAATTAGGCAAGCAAGCGCATGCCAGTTGCTGCATCAAATACATGCGACCGCGACATATCAGGTTGCAAATAAATGGTGCTACCCAATTTGAATTCATGTCTTTCACGGAACACCGCAGAAAACTCGACGCCTTCGTGACGGCAAGCCACGAAGGTGTCCATGCCAGTGGGTTCCATGACAGCCACATGCGCTGATATGCCGCCTGCATCGACCAAGGACAAGTGTTCTGGGCGAGTGCCAAAAACCACAGGCTGACCGTTTTGCCCTTTGACGGGGTGTGGCAGATCCAGTTTGAGACCATCGTTCAATTCAACTTGGCAATCGCCCGCATTGACCAGCAATTTGCCGGGCAAGAAGTTCATGGCAGGTGAGCCAATGAAGCCTGCAACAAACTGGTTCGCCGGAAAGTCATAAAGTTCCAAAGGTGAGCCGGTTTGCTCAATGCGACCATCGCGCATGACCACAATTTGATCGCCCATGGTCATGGCTTCGATTTGATCGTGCGTGACATAAATGGAGGTGGTTTGCAAACGCTGATGCAATTCCTTGATTTCGCTTCGCATGGCCACTCGAAGTTTGGCATCGAGGTTGGACAAGGGTTCGTCAAACAAAAACACTTGGGGGTCGCGAACAATGGCGCGGCCCATGGCCACTCGCTGTCGCTGGCCGCCAGAAAGCTGACGTGGGTAGCGTTCAAGCAAAGAGCCCAGTGCCAAAATATCGGCAGCACGGGCTACTTTTTTATCAATCTCATCTTGCGGGCGTTTGGCAAGCATCAGCGAGAAGGCCATGTTCTCGCCAACAGTCATGTGGGGGTACAAGGCATAGTTTTGGAAAACCATGGCAATGTCGCGTTCTTTGGGGGGCAGGTCATTGACTTGCCGATTGCCAATGTGGATTTCTCCACCACTGATTTCTTCCAAGCCCGCAATCATTCGCAGCAATGTGGATTTGCCGCAACCAGAGGGGCCCACTAACACGGTGAACGAGCCGTCTTTGATTTCAATATCGACCCCGTGGAGAATGGGGACTTCGCCAAAGTTCTTCTTGACGGTACGGATCGATACACTGGCCATTCGCAAATTCCTCGATAAACGCCTCAGTGATTCAATGGATCACAGGCAAACTGCTCAAACTAAACTGCAGTATCACACCCTTGAGGTGTCTTTCTTATCCAAGATTACCCTAATTGGTCAGACCAGATTGCGTGTCCTTTGGCTCCAATCAGATCCTTGCGACTTGTCCTAGAATGATTCCACCATGAGCGAACAACTTCATCCTTTACAAACCAGTTTGAACCTGGCGCAGGCCACGGCTATTTTGGACGAGTGCTTGGCTGTCCGGCAAAAAGAGGGCCTGTTGCCCTTGGCTGTTGCTGTGCTTGACGCTGGCGGTCAACTGGTGGCTTTTAAGCGGGAGGATGGCTGCGGCGTTTTGCGCTATGACATTGCTTTTGGCAAAGCTTGGGCCGCCTTGGGCATGGGCATGTCGACACGACTCATCAGAGACAGATTGGCTAACCGGCCCGCTTTTCAAAGTGCTTTGGCTTCAGCTTCAGACGGTAGATTTATTCCTGTGCCAGGCGGCGTGCTCATTTTGAATGGCCACAAAACGGTGATCGGCGCTGTGGGTGTCAGCGGTGATGCCTCTGATCGAGACGAATACTGTGCCATCCATGCCATTCAATTGGCCGGTCTAGGGTGTGAGCCCGCTTCATATCAGTCCGAATGGCGGAACGCTGGCCTTTAGCCGTTTCTTCTTCGGGTTTATGATGTTTGGAGCTTCCCTTGATTTGTATCATTGGGACTTTTTCAAGCAGTACCAAAAGGGGACACAGTGACTCAGCTTTCACACATCAAACGCCGCGCACTCGTTGCATTGATGGCTTCCATTGCAGGCGCCATAGGCTTGCCCAATGTGGCACAAGCACAGGCCAACTTTCCAAGCAAAACCATTCGCCTCATTGTTCCTTTCCCTGCTGGCGGCCCCACAGATATTTTTGCGCGCCAATACGCCATAGGTTTGTCTAAGGTCTTGAACCAAAGTGTCATCGTGGACAACAAAGCGGGTGCCAGTGGCGCCATTGGCTCATTGGAAGTGAAGCGCAGTCAACCTGATGGCCATACCCTATTGTTTGGAACGGCCTCCAATTTGGCGCTTTACAACCTGATGGCCATCAAGCCTCAATACGATTATTTGAAAGACTTCATCACGGTGGCCGTTGTCGGCGGCTCGGCGGTGGTTGTCATGGCCAACAAGGAGGCGCCCCAAACTCTCAAGGCTTTGATCGATCAAGCCAAGGCATCACCGACCAAATTCAGATATGGATCGCCTGGTCAGGGCACTTATTTGCATTTGTCCATGGAACGCTTTTTGTTGGAATCTGGCGCCAAAATTGAACACATCCCTTACAAGGGCAGCGGACAAGCCAAACCAGCATTGCTTGGCAATCAAACCGAAACCATGGTCGATGCGCTGGGTTCCGCCTTGCCTTTGCATCAAGGCGGACAAGCCAAAATTTTGGCCATTGCTTCTAACAAACGTTCAAGCTTGGCGCCTGATGTCCCTACCGTGAACGAAGCTTTGGGCATCAAGGGATTTGAAGCTGTCCTTTGGAATGGCGTTGCAGCGCCTGCAGGCACACCTAAATCTGTGATCGACATATTGGCAGCGGCCACAGCCAAAGTCTTGAAAGATCCTGTGTTGGTCGATCAGCTCAAACAATTGGCCATGGAGCCCACAGACTCTACCCCCGAGTCGGCGACTGAATACATCAAAGAAGAGATGCTGAGATGGAAGCCCGTGATTGAGAAAACAGGTTTGCGGATTGAATAATGAGTGAACCGCGAATTGCACTCATTCATGCCACACCCCTTGCGATAGAGCCAGTCAATTCATCGTTTAAAAAGCTTTGGCCTGAAGCTTCTTTGCAAAATATTCTGGACGACAGTTTGTCCAAGGACCATGCGGTGGCGGGGCAGCTCACAGCCGACATGGTAGAGCGCTTCATTAACTTGGCGCAATATGCCAAGCGGGCAGGTTGCCAGGGTATTTTGTTTACATGCTCTGCATTTGGCGAAGCGATCGAAGCGGCTGCTAGCGCTGTAGGCATACCTACTTTAAAGCCCAATGAGGCCATGTTTGAAGATGCCTTGCGTGTGGCTTCAGATACCAACCCAAACGCTGCAGAAGTTTTGAACATTGGGCTTGTGGCCACATTTGCAGCTTCTATCGTGTCGATGAGTGAAGAATTCAAAGCCCTCACCGTTGGTCTTGAGCGGCAAGTTCGATTGCACACGCTTTTTGTGCCGCATGCCATGGATGCCCTTGCGCAAGGGCATGCCGAAGAACACCACAAATTGATCGCGGAGGGTATTCAGTCCATGCCAGTCTGCGATGTGACCATGCTTGCGCAATTTTCAATGGCTGCAGCCCAAACGCTGGTCCAAACTAAAACCACAACCCATATCTTGACCAGCCCCGAATGCGCGGTTTTGGCTCTTCAAAAACGGATGAAAAATGTCTGAAGTCAGAGCAACGCGCTTGCAGTTAGAGGAATTCACAGCCAACGCCATGAGGGCTCTGGGATTGCCCCCTGAAGACGCAGCCACAGTGGCTTCTCTGATGGTTGAGGCCGATATGCAAGGCTCCGATGGCCACGGCGTGATCCGCCTGGCACCTTATGCCAAAAGAATTTTGGCAGGCGGAATCAACTTAAATCCTCACATCAAAGTTGTTCAGGAGAGAACGGCCATGGCCTTGGTCGATGGCGACAATGGCATGGGTCACTTGGTCATGAAAAAAGCCACCGAGTTGGCCATTCGCAAAGCGCGCAACGCAGGCATTGCTTGGGTGGGCAGTCGGTTAAGCAACCATGCCGGCCCAGCCTCTTTGTATGCACGCATGGCATTGGAACACGACATGATTGGTTTGTACTTTGCGGTAGGAAATGCCAATCATTTGCCGCCTTGGGGCGGCTTGGACATGTTGTTGTCAACCAACCCCATTGCAGCGGCCATTCCTACTTTGAATGAAGCACCGGTGGTGTTGGACATGGCCACAACCGTGGCAGCCTATGGCAAAGTAAAAGCCAAAGCCCAACGTGGCGAAATGATGCCCGAAGGCTGGATGATCGATCGACAAGGCAAACCATTATTGGACCCTAGCAAAAGTGAAGAAGGTTTTTTGTTGCCCATTGGCGGCTACAAAGGCTACGGACTCTCTCTCATTGTGGGTATTTTGGCGGGTACCTTGAATGGTGCCGCCATGGGCACTCAGGTCATTGATTTCAACAAAGACTTCAAAACGACCACCAACACAGGTCAAGCCATTGCCATCATTGACCCTTCAGCCTTTGGCGACCTGATGGAATTCAAGCAAAACGTCGATACGTTGGTGCGTGAATTAAGAGGCTCCGAAAGAATGCCGGGTGTTGATCGAATTTGGTTGCCTGGTGAGCAAAGCCATGCAAAGAGAAAAAGCAATGAGGCTCACGGCATTGTGTTGGCGCCCAGTTTAGTCAAACAACTGTACGACTTGGCGTTGCAGTTGAACATCACGCCTTTGAATGTACCTGTCTAAAAAATAATTCTTGAGGAGACAATGAAATGAACACACCCCATTTAGCCCTGAAACTTGGGAACCTTGTTCGGACCGCAGGTGTTTTAAGTTCTTTGAGCATGGCGCTCGTCCTGTTCGGTTCATCGCAAGTGTGGGCTCAAAGCTACCCGCAAAAACCCATCAGATTGATTGTGCCCTTGGCTGCGGGCAGTGCTGTAGACAATGCGGCACGCATTGTGATGCAAAAAGTGGCCACCAACATGGGCACCGCCATCGCCATAGAAAATCAAGCGGGTGCTGCTGGCCTTATTGGCGCAGACCGCGTGGCCAAATCGACACCCGATGGCTATACCTTGGGTGGCTTCAACGACAGCATCATGACCATGCTGCCTAATCTTCAAGCCAAAATGCCTTGGGACATTTTGAAAGATTTTGAACCTATATCCTTGGTGGCTACCGTGGAGTGGGGCGTTGTGGTGCCTGCTGACTCGGCCATTAAAACGGCCGCCGATTTAATCGCCGCCGCCAAAAAAGCGCCTGGTCAATTGAATTACGGATCGGGTGGCAACGGCAGTCCGCAACATATTGCCATGGCTTTGTTTGCATCTCAGGCCGGCGTACAACTGACGCATGTGCCATACAAGGGCGCTACCCAAGCAGCCGTAGGTGTGGCAGGACATGAAGTGCAGGTTGCCTTTCAGGGTATTGCCACAGTCAGTTCATTGATCAAAGCAGGCAAGCTAAGGCTGATTGCCGTCACCACACCCAGACGCTTGCCCCAGTTTCCTGATGTGCCCACTGTGTCTGAGTCGGGTTTAAGTGGTTTTGAATTCAACTCTTGGTTTGCCATGATGGCGCCTGCTGGGACTCCCAAGCCGATTGTTGAAAAGCTGCACGCTGAAATTACAAAGGCACTGGCAGACTCAGGCATCAAAGAACAATTGTTTGGTTTGGGACTCAGCCCACGTGGTACTTCGCCCGATCAATTGGCCACAGATCTTCGAACGCAGTATGCCAAGTATGGAAATCTGATTCGACAAGCCAACATCACGGCTGACTGATCAATCATGACCTCGCAGCAAGAACCCTCACCACTGTCTGGTGCAATTCGACGCTTCAAAGACCCGAATTACCAAAACAAGGCGCCAAACTTGCAAGCCTTGAGGGATGAGATTGACGCCCTGGATGCCCAAATTGTGGCCTTGATGGCTGAAAGAGCCTTGTGCGTGCGAGACGCTACCCGCTTCAAAAAAGATGCCTATCAAGTGGCAGCGCCGGCTAGGCAAGCCCAAGTGTTTCAAAAAGTCAGAAACTTGGCCGCTGAACATGCTGCAAATTTTCCAGGATTTGAAAATATCGCAGAGTCAGCGTATCGAACGATGGTGGCAGGTTTTATAGCCGCTGAACAAGAACTGTTTGCTCAAACTGAAGAAGTGAAATCATGAAGCCCATGTCTACAACCCGCTCAAATTCTGTTGCACAAACTCGAACACACCATCAGACACTGCACCGCCGCGCTCTGTTTGCTTTGTTGACAGGTGCAACCGCGCTCACTTTGTTCACAAGCTCTTTCTCCTCCTTTGCCCAAACTGCTTGGCCCAATCGGCCCATCAAGTTGGTGGTGCCCTATGGTGCTGGCTCTTCACCCGATGTGATTGCCAGAATTGTTTCTGAAAAATTGGCAACCAGGCTGGGGCAACCCGTGGTCATTGAAAATCGGGTGGGAGCAGGGGGTAACACTGGTTCTGGTTTTGTCGCTAAATCTGCAGGTGATGGCTACACTTTTTTGATCAGTACCAATGGCCCCTTGGTTTACAACACGGTGCTTTACAAAAAGCTCAGTTACGACCCCTTCACAGAGTTAAGGCCAGTTGTTTTGGCTGGCGGACAATCCAATGTGTGTGCTGTTCGCACTGACTCAGGCATCCATACATTGTCTGATTTGGTTGACGCCATGCGCAGCAAGCCAGGGCAGTTTAATTTCTCTTCAACGGGTATTGGCAGTTTGTCACAGTTAGGGGTAGAGCTGTTGAAGGTCAAGACAGATACTTTTGCTGTTCACATTCCTTATGTTTCTTCACCCTTGGCCATCATGGCAATTTTGCAGGGTGATGTTCAATTTGCGTGTGTACCTGCTGTGGCTGTTTTGCCCCAAGTCAAAGCGGGCAAAATGCGCGCACTGGCAGTGTCTACTGCCAAGCGCAGTCAATTCTTGCCTGATGTACCTACCATGAAAGAGGCAGGCTTCACAGGCATTGAGAACGTAGCTTGGATGGCCATCATGGCGCCATCTTCCACCTCTTCAGACATCGTTCAGCGCATGAATCAAGAAATCAATGCAGTCTTGGCCATGCCAGATGTCAAGGAAAAACTCTACGCCCAATACATGGAGCCCATCGGTGGGTCTGAGTCTGAATTGAAAAGTTTCATGCTTCAAGAACTGCGTGTCATGACACCCGTCATCAAGCGCACGGGTGTCACCATTGAGTAAGCAATGGTTTGAACCCGCACGTCAACTGCCTGTTTATGGCGAGTTTGATGTGGTGGTGGTCGGAGGCGGCCCCGCTGGCATTGCGGCCAGTTGGAGCGCAGCCAGGCACGGTGCCAAGGTATTATTGATTGAGCGCTACGGTTTTTTAGGTGGCATGGGCACGGCCGGCGGCGTGACCAACTTTGCGGGACTGTTTGGTGTCCGCCATGGCGAAATGCAGCAAGTGGTTCATGGTGTAGTCGATGAAATTTTTAACCGCTTGATTGCCATAGAGGGCTTGAACGATCCACAAGACGGCATGCAAGGCCGCATTCGCGTTCGTTCCTACGACATGTCAGCTTACAAGTGCGTAGCCGATCAAATGATGGTGGATGCTGGTGTAGAGGTTTTGTTTCATGCCTGGGCAGCGCAGGTCAGCATGGAAGGCAGCAGAATCAAGGCGCTCTTTGTAGAGACCAAATCTGGGCGTCAAGCTGTGTTGGCAAAAAGTTTCATTGATTGTTCGGGTGACGCAGATGTTGCAGCTTTTGCAGGCGTGCCTTATGCAATTGGCGATGGCCAAGGCAGTGGTCTTTACCCAAGCACCATGTTTCGTTTGGCGCATGTCAACCCCGATGCTGCTTTGGCTGCCATCGGTGAATTTCAGGCCATCAATGCCTTGATGAAAAAAGTGCAGGTAGAAAAGCCTGGTACCTATCAATTTCCGCGAGAGGGAGCCATCTTGCGCCCGCAAAAAAATCCTTCGGAGTGGCGAGCCAATGTGACTCAGATTGCACAGTCCAATGGCCAAGCCATGGACGCCACAGATGCTCGGCAGCTAAGCCAAGGTGAGTTGGAGGGTCGCCAACAAATTGGTGAATTTTTTCGATTCTTGAAAAACGAGGTGCCTGGCTTCTCACAAGCTAGCATTACCGAAATAGCGCCTCAAATTGGTATTCGTGAAAGTCGCAGAATACAAGGTGTTTATGCCTTGACAGGAGATGACATTCTCAATTGCGCCTCATTCAAGGACAGCATTGGCTGCAGTGCATGGCCGATGGAAATGCACGCCCAAGGCAAAATAGAATGGCAATTTCCAAAGAAGCCGTCAGGTCCTAAAGCCAGGCTTTACAACGATTTACCATGGCGCATGTTGGTGCCGCACAAAGTGAGTAATTTGTTAGTGGCTGGCCGGTGCGCCTCTATGACCCATGAGGGGCAGTCTGCAGCGCGAGTGAGCGGAGCATGCTTTGTGATGGGCCAGGCTGCAGGCACTGCGGCAGCCTGTGCCAGCGAAACGGATGACTTTAAAAATCAGGATGTCAACGCGTTGCAGCAGCTTCTGATTCAAGATGCTTGTTATTTAGAGCTTGAACAGATCGGTTAGGAAGCCTTGGACTGGACCCTTGGCTTGGATAAAGGTCAACACTGTATGAGGACCTCCGGGAATCAACACGATGCTGGCTTTTTTATTGTTCTTGAGAACTGCCCCGCAATGTCCAATGCCTTGTGGATTACCCAACCATGTGTTGCTTTGAGAGAAATAGGGATCGGTTGAACTGATGATGTTCAGTGTGGGTTGATCGTCTGGAATAGCCGTCTTGTGCGCTGTAACAAAGTAGTTGTCTTCGCACGACCAAGCAAACATAATTTTGCCTACAAATTCTTTACCTGGGTAGCGAGCTACTGGAACAGATCCTTCACTGGTGCCTGCCAGTACAAATTTGGTGGTATCGGCCCACTGCATTTGCTTTAAAGCTTGTAGGGTGATGTCAATTTCTGTCGCCCTGAATGCGTGTAGCTTCTCATAGGTTTCTTTGTCAATCGGCGATGTGTAAGTCAAACGATTTTGGAGTGCAAATGAGTTGGGTGCAATGCTGGCAATGCCCATGCTTGCAAGCCATTGTTGCCATTCAGCAATGGCCTTCAAGCCTAAGCCTGAGGAGCCATGCATGAAAAGTACAACAGGTACTTTGGCGTTACTTAACTTTGGAGCATCTTTCAATGGACCTACATAAACAGCGCCTTGTACCAATGAATTTGGAAGGCCAACTTGAGCTTCTCTGACAAGTCCAGAGCTGGATTCTGCTGTGTGAGTCAATGGGCCGGCTTTGATTTCACCTTTTGGAGTTTGGGCAAAGGAGCTTACAAGTGCTAAAAGAAAGCATGTGAAGAGCGCTAATTTTTTGAAGTTCATGATTGTTTGATCTGTTATTTGATTTGAGACAAAAGATCTGCCTTGGCACGCTCAATGTTTCGCTCGGCATCTTCAGGCAAAAGAAGCCGTTCTTTGACAAACCTTTGCGCAGCTACTTTCACAGCTTCAACGTACGCATCTTGGTTGGTATAGCGCTCTTCTAAGGACAGTCTTGGATCTTGTGCAGACACCCTGTCTGCTTTGGTCTTTGCAAATGGCGACATAGCGCCTTGCAACGGAAATAAATTACCAGGACCATATCCAACTGCACGAGGATTCCAAGCTGTGTAGGAAGCTTTAGGCACTGCCAAGGGCATTGAGCGTATACCTGCTATTGCCACACCATCCGCATCTGCAAGTGGGACAAGGACTTCATACCTGCCCAATACCTTGGGCGGTAATAAGTTGTGATCAGACACATAGGCACTGGTGTAAAGCACTTGATAAGGTAAGGCTGGTATGTTTTTGGGGACAGCTAAATCAGCAGTTACAAGCGTGCCGTGCGCCCTCATCGGAACTCTGCTTGCGGGGGGCTCTGTCCCAACAGAAATCCATTCATTCAAGGCATAGAGAAGTGCACGCATGGGTTGACCAGCGTGCATGGGATTGACTGGAAGCGACATGGTTTTGGACTGGGTCATCACTGCGCCAGGTTCTGCAAAGTGAGGTGTTCCCGCAATCATGTAGGCCCTTACATTGGCTGGCAGATCAATGTGGTTGCCAGACGGGTCAGTAACCAATAGCGATGCTCTTGAAGCCCACCATTCATGCTCACTGTCAGTTTGCATCACTTTGGGGCAAGTCTGTGTTTGACGGCATTTCAACAACAATCCGTCTTTCTGGCCTGTAAACGGATCGGTCATCACTTCGTAAGTAAAAGGAAAAAGATCAATTTGCCAAGCAGGATCTTGAGGATGTCGTGAATTTCTGCTGGGTTGTCCAAACCTGTAATTGGTTGCCATTCTTCGAGCGCCAGCAACGTGAGGCATGAGGCCCTCGAATACTTGTTTTCCATTTAAATCTTCATTGAACCCCAACCACAGAAAGTCTCTTAAGAATCGACCCGACTGAGACACGCCAAATCCGATGGCTCTTTGAATGTGGGAGCTGCCATTTTGTATCAGCGGATTCAAGGGATTGGTTTGTGATTTCAACATCGCTGTAATGTCTCGAGTTACAGCAAATCCCATTCCAAAAAGCACGGGTTCTTTGGCCTTGTAAGTGACTTCGTAAAGAGCGCCAGCGTCAAACCCTTGTGGTCTTGAAATTTCGATCGACTGAGGCCCCGTGACTTTGATGCTCAAGTCTGCAGGAGTGGCTCTTGGATGAGTCCAGTGCGCACGAACACTGGCTTTGATACTCGAGGGGTTTTCAATGAGGGCGCTTAAACGAACGTTGATGGGATTTGTCAGGTGATCAAATTGAAACTCGTCTCTTGCATTGCCAGTCAGTCCGATAGCAGAGGGCGCTTGCATGGCCAATTGCATAGCTTCTGTTGGAATATCACCTTGCCAACCGATCCAAGCCATGGTGTAGCCTTGTCGATGGAGATAACCTATGCCAGCATCTTGCGCCTTGCTTGCGTTGTTAGCCCCAGGCTGTGGCGAATCATCAAACAATTGAGGCGCCAGCTTTCTGCCGCGATTGGGAACGTCGACAAGAAGTGTTTGATTGCCTAATTGGATGTTGGTTGGTTGAAGCAGCACAACATCGGCGGCGGCCTCAACTTGTCCCTTGGTATTTTGAGGGGCGAAGTTGATATCAGCAATGACACTGTTGCGCTTGTCGTTGGGGTCCAAGGCGACAATGGCTTTTGCTTTGATCAAGGTATAGGTGCCGACATTTGGGAATACTCTTCCTTCAAATGCAATGGCCCGTTCCGTGATGTCAAACTTGATCACTTCAGAATTGCAGTTGAATGCCGCTGCGATTCCAAATGCCACACAGCTCAATTTTGAAATTTTCATGTATTTATCCTTTAAAGATACCTAATTTGTACAAATCAAAATTGCGTGCATTGGGCAGCACTGTTTTCACATCCGTTGCACTCACACCAAACCAAGCGGCCAACTCCGCACCCATTTGATCAATGGAGGTGCTGGGTAATAAGCGGCCACTGCCAACTTGTTGGTTGTGTGACAGTCCAATTTCAGGCGCTGTGCCTAAGAATTGACCGCCATTGACCGCGCCACCCATGACAAAGTGATGGCTGCCCCAGCCATGGTCAGAGCCATCACCATTGGAGCTGAGGGTGCGACCAAAGTCAGATGCCGTGAAGGCGGTCACTTGGGGGCCTTTGCCAAGGCTGGTCATGGCATCGTCAAACTCTTTCATGGCAGTGCTTAATTTTTGAAGCAAAGCGGGATGTTGAGTGGGTAAAAAATCGTGCAGGTCAAAGCCGCCCATGCCCACCATGAAGACCTGACGTTTCATGCCAAAGGTCGTTTGTTGCTCAATCATTCTGGCGACCATTTTGAGTTGTGCCGACAGGGTGTTGGTTGCAGAACTTGGGAACAGTGCATTCATGCTGGCACTGGCCGTGGCGCCAATGGCGGCAACAATGCCGTCGTAAGTGTCAAGTGCGCGCTTGGTCACTGTGGTGTAGTCGCTGGCCATAGGCAATGAACTTGGCTGCGTCATCAAAGTTTGTAATGCAGTTGCGCAACTGGCCGAGCCAAAAAGTGATTTACCTTTGATGGCGTTGACTGTGGTCGCACCGGTTGAACTCATTTGGTACGAAATGGCATTTTGACCTGATAAAAAGAGTGCGTTGCCATTGATAGAAATACAAGTGAGTGTCGATTTGCTGTTGTTGCTTAAGAGTAAATCTGCAGCACGTCCACCCCAACCGTTTGCGCCGCCTTCTGTTTGAAAGGAGGACTGCCAATAAGCCTGCTGATCGTTGTGTGAAAAAAGTTTAGGGGGCAGGGGAACAGACTTGTTGTCGTATTGCAAGCGTGTGGTGGGAACGACAAGCGGGCCCACATTCATCAAGATCGATGCTCGTTTGTTTTCAAACAAGGTTTTCAGGGCGCTCATTTCGGGGTTCAAAGCCATTTGCCGTCCGCCACTGAGAGGGGTGCTTAAGGCAGTTTCAGAAAGTGAGTTGCGGCCAATGGCAATGCCATCGTAGACTGTGCCTGGTGTGGGTGTCCCTTTTCGAATGTTGTAGTAGTTGGTGTGTGTGGGAATGTCATAGGGAATGACGGTGTTGTAGTGGTCATTGGCACCGAACAAAAATATGCAAACCAAGGCTTTGTAATCGTTGGCCGATTGGGCTGCGGCATCGGCCATCAAACCCAGGCTGGTTGCCATGGGAATGCTAATTCGATTCAGAGCCATCGCAGCGCTGCTTTTCAGCAAGCTTCTGCGAGTTAAATTTGAAGGCTGATGGTGAGTCATGTTATTACCTTTGAATGAGGTAGTCGGTGCTGCTCATCACCATGAGAACCGCAGCATAGATGCGGTTCAGCAGCCCTGCTTCAGTGGTCGCTGAGATGCTGGTGATGGCGTTGACAATGAGGGTTTGGTTGGCTGTGGTGAGGGCGCCAGATGCCAGGCAAAGATTCAGGTGAGCAACCAGGGCTGCTGGATCAGTGGCCAGCGTTTTTTCGGTCATGTAGTCGGCCTTGATGTTTCGCGCGTTGTTGACGGTACCCGCCATGTAATTGACGTATCCAATGACCGTGGGCTCCGTCAATATTTGAAACTCTGGGGCCACAAGATTTTGTGAGGCCAATTGGGTATTCGGTGGCACATAGCCTGGTCTGAAAAAATTAAACACAGAGGGTGACCGCAAGGGCATCTGGCCCAATGCGGTATCGGCATCTGTGTAGCCTAGGCTCCATGCATCGTCAGCGGATGTTGCATGAAAGGTGTGCCCCCATTGCAGAAGCCTGACCATTGGCTCGGACAATTTGCCAAAGCTTGAAGGCGGGTTGACTTGGCGAGCCTCTGTGTCCAACAAAATGGCGGACCATACGGCTTTCATATCGCCTCTAACGCCTTTGCCGTTGTTGACGAAAATTTTGGCAACGCGAGCTACATAGGATGGCGATGGATTGCTGGTCACAAGCCTTTGAATGAGTTGCTTGGCAATGAAGGGGGCCGTGTTTTGATGTTGAAAAAGAGTGTCTAGCGCAATTTTCAAGCTTTCAACGCCAGGTGTGCCTGCCGGAATGGTAACGCCCAAAAATTTCTTTTCTTCTGGGCTGTGCAAACTGGCTGTGAGCGTCATGGGCAAGCCATGTCGATAGGCAGCGTTGGCTAACTCCCCTGTGGCATCTGTGCCTGTGGCTGTATTCCAACCTGTAAACACTCTGGCCAGGCCTTGAATGTCCAAATTGTCATAGCTTTCAATGGGCTTGCCTTGTGCATCCAATTGAAGTGAGCCATCGATGTTCAGTTGGTACAGGCCAATGGTGAACAATTGCATCACTTCTCGGGCATAGTTTTCATCGGGCGAACGCCCCGTTTTGGCATCGTACTTTTGATTGCCTTTCATGTTCAGATACGTGCCCATGGCTGAGGACAGCGTGACGTTTTCTAGAAGCGATCTGAAGTTACCAAAAGCATGGGCCTCAAGAGTTTCCCAATAATTGGCACTGGCAAAATTACGCCAAGAAAATGGCAAACCCAAATGCGAGACCACAAACAGTTCTGAAAGAGCCAATGTCGCGCGTTGTCGAAAAAAGTCTCTCGCGCTAAACAGTTTCCACCAAATGGAAGGCACCCAGCCGCCATCGCCATTCACGTTGCTGCTGACATTGGCGTCGTTGAATCCCTTTTCAATGAGCCAACGGGTCAGTGTTTGGCCTTGCGGTGCATTGAATTGGGCATTGAGCCAAATTTGGGGGCCAGTGACCGCCATTTCTTTGACCTCACTGCTGGTACCGCCCCAAGACGCCTGACGCAAAAATCTAGCAGCATCTGTGAGTGCTAAGTTGTAGGCAGGGCTGTTGTCTGGAGCCGCTAAGGGAGCTGTCGATGTGTCACCACCTCCGCCACAAGCCGACAGCAAAGCCGCACCTGAGAGGCCTAGCACCGAACTGGGGGAAGCTTTGGGGATCGTCAGTTGATCCGTATGTTGACTCTCGGTTTCAACAATCCTTGCAGCGGTCATACAAATAGCCTCTAAATGTTGCAGAATTGAAGTTTATTCTGTAACGATGAAATTACAAAGACATGAGCGACACAAACTCACGCCCCGATTTGCCTGACCACCTCTCCATCGATGCCCGCAGTCCTTTTTACCTTGCTTCTATTTTTGAGCACGATATTGGCATTCGTTTCAATGGCAAAGATCGCAAAGATGTTGAGGAATACTGCATCAGCGAGGGTTGGATCAAAGTGCCAGCTGGCAAAGCGCTCGACCGCAAGGGCAACCCCTTGCTCATGAAACTCAAGGGCACGGTAGAAGCCTACTACCGCTAAACATTCAAGGACACGTCATGCGCATACCCGATTGGACGCCAGAGCAACTTGCACAACCGAAAGAGCTGGTCGATACCATTTTGGCTCGCAGGGGCGGGGCACTGCTTAACCTAGACAAAGCGCTTTTGTGGAGCGAGCCAGTTGCTGCTGGCTGGAATGTCTACATGCGCAACGTAAGAACAGAGTTGTCTGCGCCCCGCAAATTGTGTGAGCTGGGTATTTGCGCCGTGGCATTGCTAACGGGTGCGCACTATGAATACCACCACCATGCCCCCGACTACTTAAAGGCTGGCGGTTCGCAAGCCGAATTAGAGGGCTTAAAGCGTGCCATTTCTGCTCACCCAGCCGATGCCGTTACTGACTCAGCCCTAGATGAGATGTCGCAGTGGGTGGTGCAATATGCCGCACAAATGACACTGCGTGTGAAGGTAGACGAAGCACTTTTCAGGCAGCTTCAGTCGCGATTGAGCACGACTGAAATTGTGGAACTCACCACGGCCATTGCCGCTTACAACATGGTGGCCCGAATCTTGGTGGCACTTGAAATCACGCCTGAGGCGTGACAATTCAAGCTCAGCAATGTCAATCGGGTTTGATGTTGTTGTCTCTGACCACTTTGGCCCATGTGTCGATTTGCTTGTCGATGAAGGTTTTGGCTTTGTCAACGCTGCCGCCCGAAATTTCAATACCCTGAGCGCTTAATTTTTGCGATATCTCTGGGTTTTGTAAAACCTTGTTCAGCTCATCGTTCATTCTTTTCACAATTTCGGGAGGTGTTTTGGCAGAGGCCAAAAGGGCCCACCAAGCAGGCGCTTCAAATCCGGGATACCCAGCCTCGGCGATGGTTGGGATTTCTGGAAACTCAGGCACACGCTTTAGCGATGTCACTGCCAATGGGCGAATCCGTTTGTTGTCGATGTGTGGCTTGCTTAAAAAGACGGTGCCCATGGCCAAAGGCACATGACCTGCTACTGCATCTGTCATGAGCGGCCCACCGCCTTTGTAAGGAATGTGGTTGAACTCTAGGTTTGCATTTTTTCCTAACAAGGCCATGGCCAAATGGCCTAGGCTGCCATTGCCGATGGTGCCAAAGGACACATTTTTCTTAGCCTTGGCGGCTGCCACCACATCTGCAAAAGTTTTGTATTCATTGCCGACGTTGGAGGTCAGGACCATGGCGGAAGTTCCTACCAAGATCAGGGGCACCAAGTCTTTTTTGCTGTCGTAAGGCATGTTGGGCATTAAGCTTTGGTTCACGCCATGCGTATCGAACACGACGGCAAAGGTATAGCCATCAGCAGGCGATGCCAGCACAGCAGAAGTACCAATGACGCCCGATGCACCGCCTTTGTTTTCAACAATGACGCTCTGTCCCAACTGTTGTGAAAGCACAGGCGCAATGATTCTGGCAACTTGGTCAACCGAGCCGCCTGGTGGAAAAACGGCGACAAGTTTGATGGGTTGTTTGGTGGGCCAGGCTTGTGCCAAAGCCAGTGTGGGCATCAAGCAGCAAAGCAGCAAAAATGACTTGCAAGTTTGATTGAAAGAAGCGAGGTTCGTAAAACGGGTTGCCATGTGTCAATTTCCTTTGCATCGATCCTAGTGGTTCGATTGAGGCTGCTGACGGGTATTAACCCTATGAAAAGTTTGCTTTTCGAAGGAAAGCCAGCCTGTTTAGAAGACTTTTTTAACCCCTATGGCTAAAATGTGAGGTTCCTCTTTCATTCCTAGGAGAATGACCATGCCCGCTTTATTGCCCAACATTGACCCCGATGGCTTGCTCGAATTTTCTGTGGTTTACACAGACCGAGCCCTGAATCACATGTCCAAGCGCTTTCAGGGCGTGATGCAAGACATCTCTGGCATCTTGAAGGATGTCTATGCCGCTCACTCAGTGGCCTTGGTGCCCGGCAGTGGTACTTTTGGCATGGAAGCGGTTGCCCGACAATTTGCAAATGGCCAAAAGGTCATGGTTATTCGCAACGGATGGTTCAGCTATCGATGGACCCAAATTTTTGACATGGGTGCTATTCCCAGTCAATCCATTGTCTTGAAAGCGCGCCAGCAAAGTGCCAACACCCAATCCGCTTGGATACCATGCCCCATTGAAGAGGTGGAAGCACAAATAGCCGCCGACAAGCCAGCCGTCGTGTTTGCACCGCACGTTGAAACGTCTGCCGGCATGATGTTGTCCGATGACTATTTGGCACGTGTTAGCGCAGCAGTTCACAAAGTGGGTGGTCTACTGGTACTTGATTGCATTGCTTCAGGCGCGGTCTGGGTTGACATGAAGTCAACAGGCGTAGACATATTGATCAGCGCACCCCAGAAGGGTTGGAGCGGATCACCCTGTTGTGCCATGGTGATGCTCAGCGAGCGTGCTCGCAAGGCCATTGATGCCACACAAAGCTCAAGCTTTGCTTGCGACCTTAAAAAGTGGTTGCACATCATGGAAGCCTATGAGGCTGGTACACACATGTACCACACCACCATGCCCACAGACGCGCTTGCCCAACTGCGCGATGTGATGAAAGAAACGCAGTCTTATGGTTTTGCCAAGGTGAAGCAAGAGCAGCACGTCCTGGGGCAGCAAGTGCGAAAGCTTTTGGAATCGCGCGGTTTCAAAAGTGTTGCGGCTGAAGGCTATCAAGCCCCTGGTGTGGTGGTGAGTTACACCCAAGATGCCGATATTCACACCAGCAAAAAATTCCTATCCTTAGGGCTTCAGACTGCAGCTGGCGTGCCCTTGCAGTGCGATGAGCCCAAAGATTTCATGACATTCCGCATAGGTTTGTTTGGCTTAGAGAAGCTGCACAACCCTGGACGCAGCGTGCAGCATTTGGCTCAAGCACTTGACGAGATGGGCTACTTGCCCATTGAAGCCAAAGAACCAGCCCTGGCTTAAGGCCTTGAAGCTCTTTCAGGCCCTCCCTTAGGGCTTGATCGGTTTTCCGCCCGCCACTAAAAACAAGCTGGCGTCGTCCTGGTTGGTAAAACCTAATTCGCAAGCCTTCGCAAACTGTTGGCTTGCAAGTTGTCCGAGTTCAGGCACTGCAACCTCTAAGTGTTGACAGGCTTCAACAGCCAGTCGGGTGTCTTTTGCCAACAAAGAAGTGTGCGCTCGAGGCGCGAAATCGTTTTCCAGTGCTCGCTGCATTCGATCCTGACCTATCCAACTTTGCCCACTGCTGGACTGCATCACTTGTAAAGTTGTTTGTGCATCCAAACCCCAAGCTTGCGCCATGGCCAAGACTTCACTGGCACCTGCTAAATGGATCGCAGCCAACAGGTTGTTGGCCAATTTGGTTTTGGCAGCATCGCCAGGCTTAGAGCCAATGACAAACCGATGCGTTGTAATGGCATTGAGCAATGCTTCGAGTTTTGTCATTTCAGCCAAATCACCCGAAAGCATCAAACTCATCTGACCCTCTCGGGCTCGCACAGGTCCCCCTGACATGGGTGAATCAATCAGGAAAACGCCTTTGGCCTTCGCTAATTCAGCTGCTTTTTCGACATCCAGGGGCCCCAGAGTAGGACACAAAAACACGACATCACCTGGCTTTGATTGGTTTAACAAACCATGGGGGCCTGATAAAACTTGAGTCACTTGCGCACCATCAACGACCACAATGAAACTGATTCGGCAATGAAGCGCAATGTTGGCAGGAGATGGCGATTGATGAGCCCCAAGGGCCACAGCATTTTGAATGCGGATGGGGTCAATGTCATGCGCAAACACGGGCCAGGCCTGGGACAGCAGCCGCGCCATCATGGCAAAGCCCATATTGCCAATGCCAATGAAGCCAATGGGAGCGGTTTGAGCGAGTGGGGCAGGGGAAGTGTTGATCGTCATGGTCGTCATTCTTGCCTAAAATGAATTCCAATGACAAATACTTCACAGCCACCCACTTTAAATTGGCGTGATTCGTTTCGGGTCAAAAGCTTTCGCTACCAGTGGCCCGCCGATCTGGCCACATCGTGGGCCTTTGAAATGGAGACCATCCTTTTGGGCTGGTACATCTTGTCTGCCTCAGGCTCGGTCTCCATGCTGGTGGTTTACGGTTCATTGCAGTACTTAGGTTCCCTGGTTTCTCCTGTGTTTGGCGTGGTTTGCGATCGAATAGGTTACCGTCGAATGCTTTGGTCAACCAGAGCAACTTATGCGCTCTTTGCATTTTTGATTTTGCTACTTTCCTATTTTGAAGCACTGACACCAGAGAGGGTACTTGTTTTGTCGGCCATTGTTGGCGCCATCAGGCCTTCTGATCAGATGATGCGCAATGCCCTGATTGCCAAAACATTGCCTGCTGCCCAGCTCATGGGAGCGCTTGGCATTTCAAGAATGACCTCGGAGTCTGCTCGAATTGCCGGCGCATTGGCCGGTGCTGGTATCGTGGCACTGCTAGGCATGACCTCTGCCTATGCCGTTGTGACCTTGATGTATGTGCTGAGTTTTTTCCTTTCACGCGGTGTGGACGATGTCAAGCCAGCCGCCGATGTTTTCTCTGCTGCCGCAGCCACGCCGCTTGACGATCTGAAATCTGCTTTCACTTATGTTTGGCACAAACCGATCCTCATGGGAGCCATGGCCTTGGCGTTTTTAGTGAACATGTTGGCATTCCCTTTCTCGCTGGGCTTGCTGCCGTATGTTGCTAAAAATATTTTCTTCACCAACCAAACAGGTCTTGGATTTTTGGGTGCAAGTTTTGCATTGGGTGGACTTCTGGCTTCCTTAACTTTAAGCAGTCACAAGTTGAAACTTCGTGCATCGCAAACCATGTTGATTGCTGCGAGCGCTTGGTTTGCATTGGATCTTGTTTTTGCATTCACCTCTCATTTGTATGGGGGTATGCTCATTCTTTTGTTGGCAGGCTTTGTGCAAAGTCTCTGCATGACACCTCTAGCCGCTGTGATGCTGCGTGCCACTGAACCGGCGTTCCATGGTCGTGTGATGGGCATGCGAATGATGGCTATTTGGGGCTTGCCAATTGGTCTTTTGGCAAGTGGCCCCTTGGTAGAAAGCATCGGGTATGTTTGGACTGCCGGAATTTATTCGGCATTGGGTTTGGCTTTGACTGCCGGCATGGCGCTTTACTGGCGCAGTGCTCTTTGGGATCAAAATTCAGTGGCAAACAACGCACTCTGAACTGAATGCTTATTCAATGGAGTTAAAAATTGAAGATACTGATTACGGGTTTTGAGCCCTTTGGTGGTGAAACAGAAAATCCTTCTTGGGCCGCTGCGCAATTGCTTCACGGGTATCCATTGCAAGATTGCCAAATCACAAGCATTCAATTGCCTTGTGTGTTTTCAAAATCGCTTGCTGTGCTTGAGCGAGCATTGAAAGAGCACCAACCTCAAATTGTATTGGCCTTGGGACAGGCCGATGGTCGAAGCGACTTGTCGATTGAGCGCTTGGGCATCAATGTGTGCGATGCCAGAATTGCAGACAATGAGGGTGCTCAACCTGTGGATGTTCCCGTCATTGAAAATGGACCTGCTGCTTTCTTTTCAACGCTGCCAATTAAAAAAATGGTTGCCACCTTGAAGGCCAAAGGCTTTCCAGCCTCTGTGTCTCAAACTGCGGGCACATTTGTCTGCAACCAGGTCTTTTATGGCTTGCAACATGGGCTACAAAATCAAAATGTACTGAGCGGGTTTATCCATGTGCCTTTGCTCCCCTCCCAAGCTGCACAACGCGTGGGCCCTACTTTGCCTAGCATGGCGGCTGAAACATTGAGAGACGCTTTGCTGTGTGTGTTGCCGGTCATTGTCAATCATGTCAAGCTTGGCGAGGCTGATCTCAAGATAGCAATGGGTGCCACGCATTAATGATGGGAATGAGCGCTTGTATTGAGCTGGTATTTTTGAATGAGCCTGTTCTTGGCTCTTGGCAGAAAATTAATTCTTGAGACATCGCCATTGAGTGTTTTGATCAAAAGCGGGTCCATCACTCTGTACCAGAGGGGTGGCAAGTAGGCCAAGAAAAACATCCCAAAATAGCCAGAGGGCAATCTTGGAAGTTCTGGAAAGTCACGCAGTGATTGGTAACTGCGGCCAGGGTGGGCGTGGTGATCGGAATGTCGCTGCAATTGAAACAACACCAAGTTTGAAACCAAATGGTTGCTGTTCCATGAGTGGTGGGGCTGGCAATTTTCATAATTGCCGTTGCTTGTTTTAAGCCGTTGAATGCCGTAATGTTCTACGTAGTTGGCCGAGGTCAATTGAAATGCACCCCACAGTGCAACTGGAATCAGGACCCAACACATGTCTAGGCCATAAAAACCAATCAAGATGCCATACACCACGCTTGTTAGGCACAGCGCTTGAAGAATTTCATTTTCAAAATGCCATTCAGACTTGTTTTGTCGCTGAAGTCGATTGGCTTCAAGCCGCCACGCGCGAAGAGCAGCCCCTGGCATTTCTCTGCATGCGAATTGATAAATGTTCTCACCCATCTTTGCAGAGGCAGGATCTTCGGGTGTACTGACGTGGCGGTGATGTCCTCTGTTGTGTTCAATGGAGAAGTGACCATAAGCGCCCAGAGCCGTATTGAAGAGCGCAATTTTTCGAGGCGCTGTTTGCAATTTATGGCCGAGTTCATGGCTGACGTTCAAGCCAAAGCCTAAAACAGATCCGGTGGTCATGACGGTAGCAATCCATTCCAATGCAGTCAGTGAATGGGTGCTGAGGAAAATGCAATTGAAAATGACAGCCACCCACAGGATGGGAACAGTGGCGTATGCAATCCAACGGTAATAGGGGTCGGCTTCTAAAGCCTCAATCGACGATTCGGGTGGGTTGCTGGTGTCCTCGCCGATGAACAAATCCAGAAGCGGAACAAAGATGTAAAAGAAGGCCAAGGGGAAAAATAAGAGCCAGCTGCTTGCGTCAAACATAGAGACACCCGCAGTCCCGACCAAAGAAATAGCGGGCCCCACGACTGAAAATAGCCATGCAAAACGCTTCTTATCCATGTAAGAAGGGGATGGGTCTTGACTGAGTTGAGTGGCTGAATTCAAGGGGAGCTTGGTTGCATTGGAATGCACACAGTATGCCGCTAGATCTTTGAATGAACAGGGTATTACCCCTAGGTCGTTTGGATGGCTTGTTTTATAAACCCATGATGGCTGGCAGTTTTTAATGCGGCTCAAAGATAAGGTGAATCATGTCCAAGCAAGAATTTGATTACGTTGTGGTAGGAGGCGGCTCGGCTGGTTGCTGTGTAGCTGGGCGTTTGTCCGAAGATTTGTCGGTGTCGATTTGCTTGCTAGAGGCGGGTGGCTCCGATGATTCGGTCTTTGTTAGAGCCCCTCTTGGTTTTGCGGCCACTGCTTCTTTGAACATCAACAGCTGGGGTTACCACACAGTGCCGCAATCTGGCTTGAATGGCCGAAAGGGATTTCAACCTCGCGGCAAAGTCATGGGTGGCAGTTCGTCCGTCAATGCCATGGTTTACACACGAGGCAACTCACGCGACTATGACCAATGGTCAGCCCTCGGAAATCAAGGCTGGTCTTATCAAGAAGTTTTACCTTACTTTAAAAGAACAGAACACAACGAGTGTTTCGGAGCCAACGCTTACCGAGGCGTCGGTGGGCCCTTGAATGTGAGCTATTTGAGAAGCCCCAGCCCCCTGAACCATGCCTTTGTGAAAGCGTGCAATGAGCAAGGCATTCCTTCCAATCCAGATTACAACGGCGAAAAACAATTTGGTGTTTCACCTGGTCAGGTGACGCAAAAGGGCGGAGAGCGATGGAATGCAGCACGCGCTTATGTTGACCCCCATCGGCACCAAGACAATTTGAACGTCATCTCACAGGCCCATGCGACCCAAATCATGTTCGAAGGAAAACGAGCCATTGGCGTTAAATACATGGTGAATGGCGTACACCATGAAGTTCATGCTCGCAAAGAAGTGATTGTTTCAGGCGGTGCATTTGGCTCCCCACAATTGCTCATGTTGTCGGGAGTTGGCCCTGCGCGGCATTTGCAAGACATGGGTATCACCTTGGTCCATGAACTAAACGGTGTGGGTCAAAATTTGCAAGATCACGTGACCGCCGTGTTGATTTACAAAACGAACAAAATCAATGACGCGATGGGCTTTTCGTTGAAAGGCACCTTGAACATGATCAAGGCCATGTTCGAATGGCGATCAAAACGCACAGGTTGGATCACTTCCAATGTTTCTGAAACGCAAGGTTTTATTTCAACTGAAGAAAATCCAGACTACCCCAACATTCAATTGGCTTTGTGCACCAGCATCGTTGACGACCACGCGCGCAAAATTCACATGGGACATGGTTACACCTTGCATGTCACGTTGATGCGGCCCCAAAGCCGCGGCACCCTGACTTTGGCCAGTCAAAACCCGACCGACAAACCCCTCATTGACCCTGCCTTTTTCAAGCACCCAGACGATCTTGACACCATGGTTTCAGCAACGCAAAAAGGCTTGAAGATCATGGCGTCTGAAGGCTTGGCCAGTTATCGCGGAGAGATGCTTTATCCCGTCAATTCTGAGCAGCCAGAGCAAGTCCGTGCATTTTTGCGGGATCATTCAGACACTGAATATCATCCCGTCGGAACTTGCAAGATGGGGCCAGCTGAAGACCCATTGGCTGTTGTGGATGCCGAACTTCGAGTGCATGGTCTGCAAAGTTTGCGCGTCATTGATGCGTCCATCATGCCGAACTTGGTCACGGGCAATACCAATGCACCCACTCTCATGATTGCCGAAAAAGGAGTTGATTTAATTCGCGGTGCTAGGCTTTAAGCGCCACAAAACAAGGCTACAAACACTGGAAACAGCAGCCAGCGCCCAAAAGCCAGCGCCGTAATTGCCAAAGACAGTGGACAGTGCACCAAACAGAGGTGGGCCCAGGACCACGCCCAAAAAGGTAAATGTCAAAGTTCCACCTGTGGCAACACTGGCTTTGCCTTCTGGTGCTTGCCTGGCCACTTCTGCCAAATAGACACCGTTCCATCCAATGGCCGATGCCCCAAACAGCAGCAACAGTGCCCAAACACCGTAATCGTTAAGCACTGGCAACAGTAGAGGGGTTGCTGCCGCGCAAAGCCCCATGGTGGTTGCTAATGCAGCCAGCATTTTTTGGGAGCTTAAAAAATGGTCTGCGACATAACCCCACACAATGCGTCCAACAATGCCACCAACTTGTGTGATGGAAAGTAGCAATCCAGCGGCTACCAGTCCGTATGTTAAATCGTCGTGCAAATAGGTGACCAAGTAGGTGGTGAGTGACACTTGAACCATCGAGAACATCAAGGAACAACCCGCCATGGTGGCCAATGTGCGATGAGACAAAACCATTCGAATGGGTGCCAACAATGTCGATAAATTCAATTGCACCTTAGGCTGCTGTTGATTGTCCATGGCCTCTCGCAGTGGTTGCGAAAGCAGTGCGCTGAATAGACACACCAGGGCAACACTGATCAAACTCAATTGCCAACCAATTCCTAACATCAAAGAGGGAACAATGGCGCCCGCCAACATGGACCCAACCGGCACACCTGTTTGTTTAATAGAAAACACCAAGGACATTTGATGAGCGGGAGTGGTTCGCGCCAATATTTGAGAGCTTGCAGGGGTAATAGGCCCATATCCCAGCCCAATGAAAAATGCTCCCAAACCAGTGGCAGGCAGCCATGGCACAGCACAAAGACAGAGCCCAGTTGCACAAAGTATCAAGCCCAATTGACTGACTCGAATAGGACCAAAGCGAGTGACACTGGTGCCTGAGGTGAGGCTGGATAACATGGCACCAGCGTAGGTGATGGCAACATAAACGCCCACCAAGGCAGGCGATACTGACAAGTCTTTGGCTGCAACGGGTGCCATGACGGGAAGCGTTAACAAGGCCATGGAAACCATGGCCTGAATGAACAAGGTCGCAAACAGGGGCAGCCAATTACTCATGCGGCATTAGGAAATGTTAAACACTTTGAGTGCATTGCCGCCGCGAATGGCGGCGCACGTTGTAGCAGGCAATTGTGCGGTGTTGGCAAAAGCGCCCTTGGTATCGTGCACTTGGTGTGGCCAGTCGGTACCAAACATCACATGTTCTTCACCAACGACCGAGATGAGGTACTGAAGTGCGCCTAAGTTGTAGGTGATGTTGTCGTAGTAGATGTGCCGCAAATAATCGGTGGGCTTGTGCTTCATTTGTCGGCGCGAGGGTATTTCAACGGCATCACCTTTTTCAAATCGACCCACCAAATAAGGCAAAGTGCCTCCGCCATGTGATGCAATGATTTTCAAATGAGGGTATTGATCAAAAAAGCCTTCAAAGATCATGCGGGTGATGGCCAAGGTGGTGTCAAACATAAAACCTACAGACCAACTCAAATCAAATTTGCTCATGTCCATCACATCGACGCCAGGAGGGTCAGTTGGGTGGACCAACACAGGCAGGCTGCGCTTGTCAATTTCTGCCCAAATTGGGGCGAACATGGGGTCCGTCAGACTGCGGCCAGAAATGTTGGCAAGCACCATCACGCCACTGGCGCCATTGCGGCAAGTGCGATCAAGTTCTTCGATGGCTCGAGCAGGATATTCCCAAGGCAATGACGTGAACCAGCGTATGCGGTCGGGGTAAGTGCTTTGGGCTTGCGCCATGGTGTCATTGGACTCATGAGCGGCTTTGCAGCTAATTTCTTCTGTGCCCCAATAAACGTTGGGGCAAGTGAGTGAAACGATGGAAATGTCAATGCCGGCGGCATCCATGTGCTTGATTCGCAGGTCGTAATCAAAATGGCCCTTTTGGGGAATCACTACAGGGGTATTGCCTCTGAAGACCTCTTGCTGGCCATCAGGTCGTGTTTGAATGTTGTACTGACCACCTTCAGCCTTCAGAAGGTCAAGCCATTTGGGGGTGAACATGTGGGTGTGAACATCAATCACAGGCATGGAAAGAACTCCTAATTTTTGAAATTGAGGGCTGACATCACGAAAACCCCAATGGGCTCGCCACTAGATTATGAGCGACACTTCAGATGCGTCAGGTGAAATTAGTTCTACAGCAATGAGGAATCGCATGAAAAGAAGTCTTTTGAAGTTAGTGATTTTGAGCGCCAGTTTGGCGGTGACTGGTTTATGCACTTCTGCGTTGGCACAAGACAAGCCAACCGTGAAGGTTTTGGTGGGGTTCCCACCCGGTGGCTCAGTCGATGTGGTGGCTCGATTGTTGGCAGAAAAGTTGCGCGTCAGCCTCGACCAAAATGTCATTGTGGAAAACAAGCCGGGGGCAGCAGGTCGAATTGCATTGGGCGAACTCAAGCGCGCCAACCCAGACGGCAACACGCTTGCTTTGGTGCCATCTGGCGGCCTTGTGATCATGCCTTGGTTGTACAAAAATTTGGGCTATGACCCTGTGAAAGACTTTACTGCCATTGCTCGTGTGACCACATTTGATTTTGCGGTCACAACAGGACCAGGCTCACCCGCAACCGATATCAAGGCATTGATGTCTTGGTTGAAAGCCAACCCCAGCAAAGCCAATTACGCAACGTCTGGTGCTGGTACAGTTCCGCACTTTGCGGGTCAATTGTTGGCTCAAGAAACCAGCACGCCCATGACGCATGTGGCCTACAAAGGCGGTGCGCCTGCCGCACAAGATTTGATTGGCGGTCAAATTCCAGTCATGATCGATACCGCTTCTGAAACCTTGGAGCATCACAAAACAGGCAAGTTGAAAATTGTGGCTGTCACGGGCGAGACTCGTTCTGCAGCTTTGCCGGAAGTGCCGACTTTGAAAGAAGTGGGTGTGAATGTGGTGGCCGATGCTTACTTTGGTGTTTATGGACCCGCCAACATGGCCAACGACCGTGTGCAAAAAATCAGTGATGCTGTGGCACAGGCTTTGGGTGCCCCAGACATGCAAGCCCGCATCAGAGGCTTTGGCTTGGTGCCCAACTATGCCAACGCTCAGGCTCTCACGGCATCGCAAGCTGCGCACTTGAAGCGCTGGGAAACGCCCATCAAGGCTTCCGGTTACACAGCTGACCAGTGATTTTGTGATGCAAGGCAAACATGGCCTTGATTGACTGAGACAAACGGGAGTTAAACTCCCGTTTGTTTTTTGATCACTGGGATTTATTCATGGATTTGCTTCAAGCTCTCAATTGGCGTTATGCCACCAAAAAAATGGACCCCACCAAGTCGGTTCCAGAAGCCAAAGTACAACGTATTTTGGAAGCTATTCGCATGACTGCTACTTCAAGCGGATTGCAGCCCTATGAAATCATTGTGGTTACCAACAAAGAAGTTCGCGCCAAGATTCAAGCCGCAGCCAGCAACCAAGCTCAAATTACAGAAGGCTCACACCTTTTGGTATTTGCTGCTTGGAACGACTACACCGCTGAACGCATCAACATGATGTTTGACTACAACAACGAAGTGCGCGGTTTTGTGAATGAAGGCGCAGAAGCTTATCGACAAATGTTGTTGAAGAACTATCCACCAAAAGGTCCTGAAGTTAATTTTCAACATGCGGCCAAACAGTCCTACATTGCTTTGGGCACTGCATTGATTGCGGCTGCCGAGCAAGAAGTCGATGCCACACCAATGGAAGGCTTTAATCCGCCTGCCGTCGATGAAATTTTGGGCTTGGCTGCACGCGGTCTTCGCAGCACGGTTTTGTTGCCCTTGGGCTATCGCGAAGCCGATAAAGATTGGTTGGTGAACATGAAGAAAGTGCGCCGCACCAACGACAATTTCTTGACCGAAGTGAAGTAATTCAAACGGCCAACAAGAGGCTCTGCACACTGTGGCAGAGCCTTTTTTTTAGGCTACGTGCACACTGATTTTGGCAGCTGCTGCTCGAGCACGTTCTAAGGCTTTATCGCCCTTGGCCAGCGCAACGGCCATTCGCCTAAACGGCCTTGTAGTTGGTTTGCCGAAAATTCTGACGTCCACACCAGGCTCAAGCAATGCGGCCGAAACGCCAGCGTAACTGGGGTCTTTGCCTTCCCGGTCTGCAAGCACCACAGCACTGGCGCCCTCAACAGTTTCAATGAGAGGAATGGGCAAACCCAAAACAGCGCGTGCGTGCAAATCAAATTCGCTGAGGTTTTGACTGATCAAGGTCACCATGCCAGTGTCGTGGGGTCGAGGGCTGAGTTCACTGAAAATGACCTCTTTGGCCGTGACAAAAAATTCGACGCCAAAAAGACCTGCACCCCCTAAATCGGCGGTGACTTTTTCGGCCATGTCTTGTGCTGCTTTTAAATAATCAGGCGCCATGGCCTGGGGCTGCCAACTGTATTGGTAGTCGCCGCGCTCTTGCACATGGCCAATGGGCAGGCAGAACAAAGTGGGGCCAGTGCGCTGGCGAATGGTGAGCAAGGTAATTTCAAATTCAAAGTTGATGAACTCTTCCACAATGACCTTCTTGCGGTCGCCACGCATGCCTGCGCACGCATAGTCCCAACTGTGTTGAATATCGGCTTCGGTCTTGGCCACGCTTTGGCCTTTACCGGAAGAGCTCATGACGGGTTTGATGACCACCGGAAAACCAATGGCCTTGGCCTGTGCCATCAGCTCATCGCTGGACTCTGCGTAATTGAATTTGGCGGTTCGAACACCCAGACCCACCGCGACATCGCGAATGCGATCGCGGTTCATGGTGAGGTTGGCTGCTCGGGCGCTTGGAATGACCTCAAATCCTTCCTTTTCAACATCGAGCAAAACCTCAGTGCGAATGGCCTCAATTTCTGGAACGATTAAATGGGGCTTGTGTTTGGCAATGGCTGCACGCAAGGGTGCTTCATCGAGCATGCTGAAGATTTCACATTCATCGGCTACTTGCATGGCGGGTGCACCCGCATAATTGTCGCAAGCGATGACATAACAGCCCAGCCGTTTTGCGCTGATCACAAACTCTTTGCCAAGCTCGCCCGATCCCAAAAGTAGTATTTTTTTCATAAAAATAGCGTGATAATCCAATTTGCTTCAGCGATAATACGATACATGTTCAGCCTAGCAAACCACAAATTAATCGCACGCCTTGTGCTGGTGTGGTTTGCCTTGTTCATTGGCGTGGCCATTGCATCACCCATCTTCAAGCCCACCGAAACCCAAATGGTGTGTTCTAGTGCGGGTGGCATGAAAATGGTGGTCTCAGGCGAAGAGGGCACTGAGGGCGCTGAGGGCGCTGAGGCAAAATTGACGTCAAACATGGACTGTCCCTTGTGCGCCCCTGTTGCTGTGCCTTTGCAATCAGGCTCCACTTCATTTGACCATGCCAGTCCTCTGGCCCATTCACTCCATCCTGTCGCTGCTGCCATTATTGCAGCCCATACGGCACCCCCTCTCCCATCTCGCGGACCGCCAGCTGTCTGAATTTTCACGTGCTGTTTTCAGACAAACCTGACGGTTTGCCTTGAGAGCTCAAAGTTCAGTGCAATTTTCAAATAGTTTGGCCATGTGCGCCAACCGACAGACGGAGAATTTTCATGAAGCGTTTTACATTTTTGATTTCCTTGGTCTTGACCACTTTGGCTGCGTCAGCCCAAGTCACAGTGTCTGAGCCCTGGGTTCGTGCCACGGTGCCCCAGCAAAAAGCCACGGGTGCATTTATGAAATTGCAATCGACGCAAGATGCCAAATTGATCAGTGCCAAGTCGCCTGCTGCTGGCGTTGTCGAAGTGCACGAAATGGCCATGGACGGCGGCGTCATGAAAATGCGTGCTGTTGATAACCTTGCCTTGCCCATGGGCAAGGCAGTTGATTTAAAGCCAGGCGGCTATCACGTCATGTTGATGGACCTGAAGTCGCAAGTGAAAGAGGGCGATGCAGTGCCCCTGACGCTCACCTTTGAAACCAAGGATGGGAAACGCCAAACCCTGGAAGTCAAGGCTACTGCTCGCACCATGAACGCCCCTGCGCAATCGCCACACGGTGGGCACTCTGGCATGAAGCACTGACCGCACAAGCTCGGTCTTTTCAATGGCACGTTGGGCCTCGAACCCTGACAGCCTTAAACACTCCTTAATCTTTGTGAACCAGATTCCTGGCGAGCTTGCTTTTGCGCCGCCTTGGATTTGCCTAACAGTAATCGAATCAATCACATGACCTTCAAACTCAACCTACTTTCAGGGGCTTGTATGGCTTATCTGCTGAGTTGCTCAGCATTACAAGCACAAGCACAAGTTCCAAATGAAACATCAAGCGTCTCTTCCTCTAAAACAGCCAACGACACCGTGGTGGTCTCAGGATCTAGATCAGCTTCCAAACTTTCAGAAACAGCGGCCTCCATTGGTCTGGTGACCCGCGCCCAATGGGATGAAGAAAAGCCCAAATCGGTAGGCGAGATCATCAACCGAATTCCTGGTGTGTTTTGGAACGACTTGGGCAACGAGCAACACAGCATGTCCATTCGCCAACCCATTAGCACCAATGCGGTGTATCAATACTTAGAAGACGGCATACCGATTCGACCCTTGGGTGTTTTCAACCACAACGCGCTGAATGAAAACAACATGAACGCCGCATCAGGTGTTGAGGTGGTGAAGGGTGCTGCCTCATCTTTGTATGGCAGCAATGCCGTGGGTGGTGCCGTCAATTTTTTAACGCAGCGCGCTTCTAGAACGCCTACGGGTTTTTTGGGTGTTCGGGTTGATGATACGGATGGCTTTGCCCGTGTTGACTCAGGCGCTAGCAACACTTGGGGTGATTTGGGATTGCGGTTTTCGCACTACAGCTCGCACCGCCAAAGTCAAAACTGGCAAGAGTACAGCGGTGGGAGCAAGGATTCATTTTCTTTGCGAGCAGACTTCAACTTGTCAGCCACTTCTTGGATGCGCGCATCTTTCATCAAGACAAATTTGGATTCGGAAACGCCAGGCAGCTTGTTTGAAACGGATTACCGCAACAGCGTCGGAAAAAGTTTGAACACCTTCACTTGGCGCAAAGACATTGCCTCACGCGCCAATGTGGCCTGGGAAGGTGAAACCAACAAAGGTGGCTTAACCACAGTGACGGCGTTTGCTCGCAAAAACGACCATGGTCAGTTGCCCAATTACACCATCACGGGCTGTGCGGGAACAGTCTGCAGAGGCACCTTGAACAACAACCATGTGGAGTCATTGGGTGTGGATGTGAAGCATGAGCAAAATCTGGCTTGGAACAAGGCCAAGTTGGTTTCGGGATTCACCATCGATCGCAGTCAAAACGATTATGTGTCAGACAATCTGGCCATCACCCGCGATACTGCAACAGGCCGGTATGTGTCTTACATGCTGAACAGTGCGAAGAATCCCTTGAGCGTTCGCAATTACAGTGCTGACATTGCCAACAATGCAGCCTTTGCCCAAATTGAATTTGTTCCGCTAGAAAAACTGCGCATCGTGACGGGTGCTCGCTACGACAGCATTTCGTACGATTTTCAAAACAACTTAACGCCAGGCGCCAACTATGGTGCAGCCAACGAGGTCAGAAGTTTCAGCCGAGTCACGCCTAAGCTAGGTGCTACCTATGCATTGAACTCAGACAATAGTTTTTACGGCAACTTAAGCCAAGGTTTTACGCCGCCTGAGGTGAGTCAGCTCTATGGCAAAACCGCAGTGCCCGATTTGAAGCCTGCAATTTACGACAACACAGAGTTGGGCTGGCGTGCTGCATTGCTAGATGGCAGTGTGAAGTTGGACTCCGCCATTTACAGGCTGGATGGCAAGGACACCATTGTGAGTTACACCCCAGTCGTAGGTGACAGTGTCAACAAAAACGCGGGCCAAACCCGCAGTGAGGGCCTTGAAATTGCATTAAGCCAAGATGGCAAATGGATGGACTGGCGCGTCGGTGCAACTTGGGCTCAACACACCTACTTAAACTACAAGGTGAGTGACAAAGTGGGTGCGATAGAAGACTACTCTGGCAAAACCATGAAACAAGCCCCTGCACATGCCATCAATGCTTCGGTGGCTTACAAGTTTGCACCAGGTGCACGCATTGCCCTGACCCTGATCAAACAGGGCAGTTCTTGGATGAACGACGCCAACACGGTGAAATACGAAGGGCATACCTTGTTCAATGTGCATGCCAGCCAAAAGCTGCAGGGTGGTTGGGAGGTGTGGGGTCAAGTTCGCAACCTGACCAACCAGCGCTACTCTGACAGTGCTTCAAGTTCTTACAAAGGCACAGGCACCTACTCGCCAAACATGCAAAACACTTACCAGTTGGGTGCGCCGCGCAGTGTCATGCTGGGCTTGAACAAGTCCTTTGGCGCTTGAGTTGACTTTGAATGTTGATTGACTTGGTATGACTTTGATTTGAAAGGAATTTCAATGCGATTGATCAAACAAACGTGGTGTGCTTGGATGGTTTTGAGTCTTCTGGTGCTTGGGATGGCCACTTCGCTTCCTGCCAGCGCTCAAAGCAAACCCATGAAACACGCCAAGCGCGTTCAACTGGCCACAGGCGCAGCCTTGAGCCCTGACGGTCGTCTGTGGGTGGTGGGGCTGAATGATCAAGGCCAGATGTTCATGCAATCTTCACCTGCGCAGGCCTTGGGTCAATGGACAGCGCCTGTGATACTTAACACCCAACAAGATGAGATAGCAGCTGAAGGAGAGTCACGACCCAAAATGGCTTTTGGCCCCAATGGCTGGGCTGTTGTGACTTACACGCAACCACTGCCCAAACCCTATACCGGCTTTGTTCGAATGCTACGAAGTGCAGATGGTGGTCAAACATTCTCTGCACCTTTCACAGTGCACCAAGACCGTCAAGAAATCACCCACCGTTTCGAATCCATCCTGTTTGATGCGCAAGGTAATTTGCACACCCTTTGGATTGACAAGCGTGACATGCCGCCCAAAGGTGCAGGGCAAAAGTACATTGGAGCTGCCATTTATGGCAATGTGTCCAAAGACGGTGGCGCCACTTTTGGGCCCGACTACAAACTGGCAGACCACTCATGTGAGTGTTGCCGTATTGCCATGAGCAATACGCCCGATGGCAAAGTGGCCGCTGTATGGCGCCATGTGTTTGGTGAGCAAACTCGTGACCATGCTTTTGCTGTATTGCCGGGTGCCTCTTCGGTTGCTTCTACGTCTGCTCAAGTTCAAACCAAAACCCCTGTCAGAAGCACATTTGACGATTGGCAAATCAATGCGTGCCCACACCACGGCCCTGGGCTGGCTGCAAACACCTCGCAAACTGGATTTCACATGGTCTGGTTTGGTATTCGCAAACAAGACGGTCAAGATGTACCGGGTGTGCGTTATGCACGCTTGAACGCCAACGGTGAACCCCTGTTGAGCTCCGTGAAAGCCTTGCCTGATGCCAGGGCCGAGCATGCCGATGTGTTAGCTCACAAGCAGCGCGTGGTGGTCGTCTGGCGATCTAGCGAAGGCAGTACCTCAACACTCAAGGCTTGGATTTCAGACAACGAAGGCCAGAATTTCAGTGTGAAAGTGTTAGGCCAAACTCAAGGACCTAACGACCATCCGCGTTTGGTTCAGCGTGCAGAAAAAATGCTGGTGGTGTGGCGTGATACCAAGGAGATCAAAGTTTATGATGTTTCTCAATAATCCTCAGATCGACATGCGCATGTCTCAATTCAATAGGAGACTCAATTTCAAAAACTTTTCTTCGTTGGCTGTTGTGTTGTCCTTTTTCCTAGGGCAAACTTTGCAAGCGCAAGACCACAAACATGAACACAAACACAGCGCTGGCACCACGCAAAGTATGCCCGCTAGAACGCTGAGTTCCACTCAGGCCTTCAATGAAAAATCATGGGCACAACTTTTGAAAGATGGCCCTAAGCCTGCAGCTTATTTATTCACCACCACGTATTGCAGCACGTGTCCTGCAGCATTTGAAGTGCTTCACCAAGCTGTGAAAGACAAAGGCCGCCAGGTTCCCCTGATGGCCGTCATGATGGACGCCAGTGGCGCCAAAGCTTTAAGGCATGCCAGCCACTTTAAGGGTATGAGCAAGATGTATGCCTTTGAGGGTTTTGAGCCAGAAATAAGACAGTCTGTTGACCCTTCTTGGCCCAATGTCACCCCTTACGTGGTGATGATCGATGCCAAAGGCCATTTGCAAAAAGTGATTGGACCGCCAACACCTGACATGCTCAAGCGTTGGTTGGGTTCTTAAAAATGGCGAGTTGATTATTCAGCTTTTTATTCAGCCTTGATGCCTGCGTAGGCAGCCACCCTGGCCCAGCGCACAATTTCAGAGCGCATGAAGTCGGTGGCTTCCTCTGAAGTGGTGAAGAAACTTTCAAAGCCTAAGGTATCCAGCTTGTCTTTCATCTTGGGTTCTTTGCCCGCTTGAATGAAGGCGGCATTGAGTTTTTTCACGATGGCAGGCGGCGTGTTGATGGGCGCATAAACCGCAAACCAGTTGGTTAACTCAACCCCTTTGTAACCTTGTTCGTTCAGCGTGGGCACTTGCGGCATGGCTTTGTGCCTGTCGGCCGATGCAACAGCCAAAGCCTTCAGTCTGCCTTGCTGAATTTGGGGCAATGCATTTTGAATGGGGCTGAACATGTAATTGAGCTGTCCGCCAATGAGGTCGTTCATGGCTTGTGCCTGACCCTTGTAAGGAATGTGGTTTGACTTCAAGCCCACCAATTGGTTGAAAAACTCAGCTTGTAAATGTTGGGGGCTGCCCATGCCCGCTGAACCATAGTTCATGTCGCCATTTTTTGACTTCATCAACTCAATGAACTCTTTCAAGTTATTGGCTTTGACGGAGGGGTGAACCACCAATACGACGCCCGTTTGACCAATCAGTGTGATGGCCTGCAAATCTTTGACCAAGTCATAGGGAATTTTTTTATAAACTGCCACATTGGTGGCGATGGTGGCTGGGCTAATGAGCAAGGTGTAGCCATCGGCTTTCGATTTCATGACGTACTCAACACCGATGTTGCCGCCGGCACCGAGCTTGTTTTCTACCACCAAGGTTTGGCCTAATATCTCGCCAACACGTTGACTGAGATTGCGGGCCAGTAAATCTGTGCCTCCGCCCGCAGCAACAGGAACCACGACTTGAATACTGTGATTTGGGAAACTTTGTGCAGAGACACCGCAGTTTGACAAAAGAATTCCAAGGGCTATCAGCAATTTCTTCATGTTCGTACTCTTTCTAGTTTGGGAGCTAAGGACCAGCATTGATTGGAAGTTTAGGCCGTGGCTTTGCGCAAAGACTCAAGACAAACCCTATGCATCAGGCGGGCATGAGAAAACTTGATGCGATACGCTCTGGTCAAGGAAAGCATGTGAAAATTATGCTTCATCCATTCTAGGAATGCGCGCATGAAACGCCCCAACATTATTTTCATCGTAGCCGACGATCTCGGCTTTGCCGATTTGGGATGTTACGGTGGTCGTGACGCTGTCTTTGGCAAAGTTTCACCAGTGCTCGATCAATTGGCTGCCAATGGTTTGAAGTTCTCTGACGGCTATGCCAATTCGCCGGTCTGTTCACCCACTCGGTTTGGCCTCATGACCGCCAGGTACCAATACCGATTAAGGGGTGCTGCAGAGGAGCCTATCAACAGCAAGGCCAGAACCAGCACCACATTGGGGTTGCCAGCCACACACCCCACATTGCCGTCCTTGCTCAAAGAGCAGGGCTATCGAACTGCCTTGATAGGCAAATGGCATTTGGGATACCCTCCTGCATTTGGCCCTTTGCGCTCGGGCTACGATGAGTTTTTTGGTCCTATGGCCGGTGGTGTAGATTACTTCACACATTGCGCCTCTACGGGTGCGCACGACCTGTGGGTAGGCGAGGAAGAGCAGCCTCACGAAGGCTACCTGACCGATTTGATTTCCAACAAATCAGTCGACTTTGTGAAGCGAATGGCACAAGACACCACGCAACCGTTTTTCTTGAGCATGCACTACACCGCACCGCATTGGCCTTGGGAAACGCGCGAAGACCATGCGCTGTCTCAAACCATCAAAGACAATATTTTTCACCTTCAGGGCGGCAACATTCACACGTATCACCGCATGATCCACCATATGGATGAGGGCATTGGTTGGGTGGTGAATGCTTTAAGAGAAACAGGCCAACTCGACAACACCTTGATTGTGTTCACCAGTGACAATGGTGGCGAAAGGTTCAGTGACAACTGGCCTCTGGTCGGCGGCAAAATGGATTTGACGGAAGGTGGAATTCGGGTGCCATGGATTGCACATTGGCCAGAAGGCATTGCAAAACCAGGTAGCACCACTGCCCAGCACTGCATGACCATGGACTGGTCGGCCACCATGGTTGACGTTGGCGGCGGCACAGCCCACCCCGACTATCCCTTTGACGGTGTTTCATTGAAGCCCCTTCTCAGCAACCCAGATGCAACATTTGAGCGCCCACTTTACTGGCGCATGAACCACCGAGGACAACGCGCGTTGCGCGCTGGCAATTGGAAATATTTGCGGGTGGATGGCAACGATTACTTGTTCAATGTGGTGGCCGATGCCCGTGAGCGTGCCAACTTGGCCAAACAGGAATCCGTACGGCTTGAGGCGATGAGGTCAGAATGGGAGCGCTGGCACAGCACCATGCCGCCCATTCCAGAAGACGCCACCATCAGCCTGGGCTTTTCTGTGAAAGACATGCCCCAGCGTTGAAGGTTCAAGCCGCTTGCAATTTCACAATAGGTGCTTCTTTGATGGGCAAGTTGATGACAGCCGCCATGGCCGACAGTGCGATGTCTGCCCACCACATCCAGTGGTAGTCGCCTTGAGCTTCAAACACCAATCCGCCTAAGTAGGCTCCTAGGAAGCCGCCAATTTGATGTGACAACAAAGTGAGTCCAAACAGGGTAGCCAAGTACCGTATGCCAAAAAGCTTACCCACCAAGGCAGCAGTAGGCGGCACCGTGGCCAACCACGTTAAGCCTAGGCCGACCGCAAATGCGTAGAAAGTCCATTCAGTTTTGGGAGCTGCCAAGTACAAAGCAATCAGAATGGCCCGAGAGCCATACATCCAGGCCAATACATATTTGCTTCGGTAAAGATTGATGCAGGAACCAGCAAACAAGCTGCCCACAATGTTGGCCAGTCCGATCAGGGCCAGTGACCAGCTGGCCACGATAGGCGACAGACCGCACAAGCCGACTTCAGTGGGCAAATGGGTGATTAAAAATGCAATGTGAAAGCCGCAGGTAAAAAATCCTAGGTGCAACAACAAGTAGCTGGGGTTGCGCATGGCATCGGTCACGGCTTTTTTCAAACCACTCTCGGGGTCAGGCGCTTTGCTAGGTGCATGGGTGTCATTGGTGAGGCGATTAAGAAGGGGGATGGCTAACAAGGCCACGGCCGCCATAGACCACATGGTGCCCATCCAACCAATCCATTGAATCAATTTGCCAGTGATCGGGGCAAAGACAAATTGTCCAAAAGAGCCACCTGCATTGATGATGCCCGATGCTGTACCGCGGGATGTTGTTGGCATGCGCTGAGCCGCAGCGGCCAGTAACACAGAAAAGCTACAAGCCCCAGAACCGATGGCTGTTAGCAGGCCCATGGTGAGAATGAGGCCCATTTGGCTGCTGACCAAGGGCGTGAGAGCGGTCCCTAAAACCAGCATGAGCAAGCCCGCCAGCAAGACCGGGCGGGGTCCAAATTTATCGGCAAAGGCGCCAGCAATGGGTTGAATCGCGCCCCACACAAATTGTCCAATGGCCATGGCCAAACTGATGGCCACAATGCCCAAGCCGGTATCGGTGTTGAGGGGGCCGACATACAAGCCCATCGATTGGCGTATGCCCATGGTGATCATGAGAACGGCGGCTGCCATGAGTGTGGTGAACCAAACGCCGGGCTGGTTCATGCTGGGAAAGAGCTTCATATTCAACTTATAAATTGTTGCAAGTCTGTTGAAAATTGTTCAGGCATTTCAAAGTAGGGCAGTGCACCCGTTTGGTAGACGGTGAAGCGCCAATTTTCGGCATGGGCATAGCGTTTTTTGCCGCGGTAGTCTACAAAATCTCCGCGAGTGCCATGGCTCATCCAAACCTTCTGTGTCAGTCTGTCGTAGATGTGGGTGATGTCTGCACTAAAGAGTTGGGCAGACAAAAAGGACAAGGGTGCATGTTGTGCTCCGACCTGTCGCGTGGTCCAAACGGCATAGTGGTACATCTCTTCGTCAATGTCCGTTGAACCCCAGGTTTTATTTAAAAAATACCGAATGACTTTGGGCCGGGTGAGCAAGTTGAAAATTGAGAGTCCCCAGCCAGGGCCTTTGAGCAACTTCAAAAGCCAATTGAGTCCATAAGTGGCGCCCTCAGCAGCTTGTCTGAGCTTCAAGCCCTTGAAGCCTGTAGGGCTGACCAAAGAGATGGTTTGGAAATGCGTTGGTTGCTCCGCAGCCGCGCGGGCTAGAAATTCGCATGACAAAGAAACCGCTAACGCATCAATGGCTTGGGTGCCATGGATGGCTTGAATGTGTTTGACCAAGTCATGAAGCGCATCGGTCATGAGTCGCGGGGTGTACACGCGATCTGAGCGTTCAGACAAGCCGAAACCTGGCAGGTCGATGGCGTAAACAGTTCGGTGTTGGCTTATAGAATTGAACAGAGGCCGAACTTCAGCAGCGCTGGCCGATGCGTTGATGGTGTGAATCAAAATGAAAGGGCGGCCTTGACCCTTGACATATGCGCAAAGCTGACCTGTGTCACTGGCAATGAATTGGAGTTGTCCATTTAAAGCATGTTTCAATGCGAACTTTCAATGCCACAAAAAAGCCGATTTTCGCACATTGCCAGACCGTGCTTGGGGAGTGTTTTAAAAACACCCATTAGAGCATTGCAGAGCTGAAAAAAAGGGTGTCAGCACATGCGATGGTGCTGACACCCTGAAAGTACTGATTACTTTTTAGCGCCGTCCTTGGCTGCTTCTTTGGCTGCTTTTTCGGCCTTTTTGCCATCCGCCTTGGCTTCTGGTTTGACTTCGGTTTTTGCTGCAGCTTTGGCATCTGACTTGGCCTCAGCCTTGACAGGTGCAGCTGCAGATGCTGCTGGTGCAGCGGCTGGGGTGGTGGCGAAAGCGGCAGCAGAGAAAGCGCCGATGATCAAGGTAGCGAGAAGTTTAGTCATGATGTTTCCTTCATGTTGTTTGAAAACTCCACCGATCGGGAGTGATCATTCAACGGCAAGGAAGACACACTTGTTGACCGAAATATTTAATTATTTATGTCAACTAAAAAGTAAACACGACGTTGATGTGCCGCTGTAATTCGCATCATCAATCTAATTTCACACCCGCATTTTTCACAAGTTTGACCCAAAATTTGGCGTCTTCAACCAAGAAGCTTGCAAACTGATCGGGTGATTTTGAAACTTCCACATCAGTGCCTTCTCTGGCCAGCGCGGCTTTCACATTGGGCTGCGACATGGCAAATTGCGCAGCATCAAAAATCTTTTTGATGACGGCAGGCGGTGTGCCGTTGGGTACAAAAATACCGTACCAAAACTCAATGGCGTAGTCGGGTACGCCCGCTTCAATGCTGCCAGGCAGGCCCGGAACCAAGGATGATTTTTCTTTGGTGCTCACGCCAAGCCCTTTAAGGCGGCCTGCTTGAATCATGGGCAAGACGGAGGGCGGTGTGCCAAAGGTCAATTGGGTATCGCCAGCCACCACGGATTGAATGGCAGGGCCGCCGCCTCTGAATGGAATGTGCGTCATCTCAATGCCAGTGACTTGCGCAAACAATGCGGCACCCAGATGCGGTGCAGAGCCATTGCCCGATGTCGCATAGTTGATGGTACCCGGGGCTTTCTTGGCCTTGGCAACCAACTCTAAAAGGCTGCCAATGCCTGCATTGGGATTGGCCGCAATGACCAGGGGCGACGTTGTGATTTTGGTCACTGGCCATAGATCTTTGGGAGCATAACCCAGCTTAGGATTCAAAGCAGGATTGACGGAAATGCTGCTGGGACTTGCAATCAAAACGGTATACCCATCGGGTGCCGATTTAGAGACAGCTTCTGCCGCAATGCTAGAGCCTGCACCCGCTTTGTTTTCTACGATGATGGGTTGACCCAGAGATTTTCCCAATGAGTCGGAGATGGTTCGCGCGACATAGTCTGCAGCACCACCAGGTGCAAAACCCACAACCACTTTGACCGGTTTGTTGGGATAGGTGCTGGCAGTTGGTGCTTGTGCCTGCGCCTGCGCCGATGAGACGATCGTCAAAAGGCCAAGGCCAATGAAAGAGAGCGTGGAAGAAAGCGAGAAAGAGAAAGACAAATTTTGAATCATGGTAAGACCCTTAAAACAATTTTTCCAACATGCGCATTGCTCTCCATCAAAGCTTTGGCGGCCACCATGTCTTCAAATGGAAAAACTGTGTCAATGCATGATTGAATGCGGCCATCGGCAAAGGCCGGCAAAATATCTTTCACAAAGCCGCCAACAGGCTCGGCGCGCTGTTCTGGTGAACGGAGTTTGTTAGACACACCAAACAAGGTGAGGCGTTTGGCATGCAAGGCTTCAATGTCCAAGGGTGCATTCAATACACCATCGACATAGCCAACGGTGCCAAGCCGGCCTTGAAAACACAAGCAGCGCAAACTTTCTGCAAACACAGAACCGCCCACGGTGTTGACAACCAGTTGAACCCCTTTTCCATCGGTGGTGGCCATGACTTGATCGTAAAAATCAGGTGACCGTGAACAGATGGCCACATCCAAACCCAGTGGCGCCAGCTTGTTTAATTTTTCTTGTGAACCTGAGGTGCCAATGACTTTGGCACCCAAGGACTTGGCCATTTGCAATGAAGCAACCCCTACGCCCGAGGAAATGCCATTGACCAACAGCCAGTCGTTGGCCTTGAGGTGGCCTTGCAGCACCAACAAGTCGTAGGTCACCAAAAAGGTGAGGGGAATACAAGACGCTTCTTCGTAGGAAACATGATCAGGAATGCGCATCATTTCGCGAATGTCCATGAGTGCATATTCGGCAAAGGTGCCAGCACACCTGGCCATGACGCGATCGCCTAACTTGAGCCCAGTGGCGGCTGTGACTTTGTCACCCAGTGCCGTAATTTCTCCGGCACCTTCCATGCCAATGGCCTTGGCACCATGGCTTCCGTGTAAGCCGTGCCCTTTGATAAATTCACCGCGATTCAAACCGGCCGCATGAATTTTGACCAAGGCTTGTGTAGGTCCTGGAACTGGAATGTCGATTTCTCTTAATTCAATGGGGTTAGGCACATCGCCAACGTGCATCCAATATGACTTCATATCATTGACCTTTATTGACAGGTTTGCGTTTGATGATTCATTCATTAACGCCAGATTTTCTCGTTTTTTGCTCAAAAAAATTCCGCCCGAATTCTGAGCGGAATTGCTATGCATTTGAGAATTATGTCTGTATTGATGACTTATCACATCCCTACAAACCATGACGCTGCCCAATGCGCCTATTTTTTTGAGCCCCATGGAACATTGAACACTGAATCAGCAAATCAGTGCCCAATTTCGATCCCTTAGATTTTGATTTCTTTGGCGCTGATGTGATGTTTGAAATTATCGCGCGCAAGAGAATCAAAACATTGCAAGTTCTTTGGCAATGCCTGTGAGGCACGCCATTGATCTGCTGTTTGCCGTTAAAGTTTTGGCTGTTTCGATGTGCGAAAAATTTCGTTTCATGGAAGCAAAATAGGTTGGATCGTAGTGCAACTTCAAAAGCTCACCGACCACAATCTCAATCTGATTGTTTTGAATGAGTGACTGCCATGTTTCCACCACTTGTTTGCCACGAATGGCAAGCAACGCATCGAGTCGCTTGGAAAAGAGTTGGGGGTCTTTCACAAAGAAGTCGTAGTCTTCAAGCAGCAATTTGACACGTTCATCGTCGGCAAGTTGAAGCTGAAAGCACTGACCAGAGCGAACAGCCAAGATCAAGGATTCAGGTACAGCGAGGTTGCCCACCTTGCGACTTTCTGACTCCACATAAACGGGTCGAGAGGGGTCCATTTTCCTCAGTTCGTCCCAAATGAGGGTGTCAAATTTTTTCTGACTGGGTTGTGGCTCACCTGGAATGAAACCAAGCACAGAACTTCTGTGATTGGCCAAGTCCTCAAGGTCTAACACTTGAGCACCTTGTGCTTTCAGGCAATGCAAGAGCCTTGTTTTGCCCGAACCCGTGGGCCCGCAAATGACCCGCCATTGAAGGCGCTCGGCCAATGGGGGAATGGCGGTTACCAGTTCGCTTCGGAAGGCTTTGTAGCCGCCTTCAATGATGGCGACTTTGAAGCCAATTTGGCCCAGGATGAGTGCCAAAGACCCACTGCGTTTTCCGCCTCGCCAGCAGTAGACCAAGGGTTGCCAATCTTTGGGCAAGTCAATGACATGCTTTTCAATGTGGTTTGAAATATTGGCTGCCACTAGGCCTGCGCCTTTTTTCTTGGCTTCAAAAGGCCCCACTTGTTTGTAAAGCGTGCCAATGACGATGCGCTGCTCGTTGTTGAGTGACGGCCAATTGACGGCACCTGGCAAATGATCAAGTGCAAACTCGTCTTCGCTTCTAGCATCAATGATGGCGCTGTAGCCACCCGATTGACCCAGTGGCACAGACATTCTGGCCATGGCCTCTTTGGCGCTGACAGGGTTCACGCTCACAAAACGCCTTTCGCGCTGACCTTCAATCCATGTGCCTGGGCAGATTCAACTTGGCCAATGACCATGGCATGGTCAAAACCGTGCTGTATGAAGATAGCCATCACATCATTGACCGCATCCTCAGAGCAAGAGACCAACAAGCCGCCGCTGGTTTGAGGGTCTGTGAGCAGGCTGAGTTGTACCGAAGAAAACGTCTCTGGCAGGGAGACCTCCGTGCCATAACCCTGCCAATTGCGTGCCGATGCGCCCGTGATGCAACCTTGATCAGCCAGAGCTTCAACGCCGGTTAGCAACGGTACTCTGTCCCAATCTAGGTGGATGGTGCATTTTGCACCTCGCGCCATTTCCAGCAAGTGACCTGCCAAGCCAAAGCCAGTAATGTCTGTCAGGGCGTGAACGCCTTTGAGCTTGGCGAGGTCTGGGCCTGCCGTGTTGAGTTGGGTGGTGTTGGCAATCATGGCTTGGTAGCCTGCATGGGGCAACATTTCTTTTTTCAATGCAGCAGACAAGATGCCAACACCAATGGGTTTGCCTAGAATTAAAACATCGCCTGCTTGAGCGTCTGCATTGCGCTTGATGTGATCAGGATGGACCAGGCCCAGAGCAACCAGCCCATAAATGGGTTCGACCGAATCGATGGTGTGACCTCCAGCGATGGGAATGCCTGCTGCTCTGCAAACGCTTTGACCACCATCCAATATTTGGCCAATCACGCTCAAAGGCAGCACATTGACGGGCATGCCCACCAGCGCCAAAGCCATGATGGGCTGAGCCCCCATGGCATAGACATCTGAGATGGCATTGGTGGCTGCAATGCGGCCAAATTCGAATGGGTCGTCGACGATGGGCATGAAGAAGTCTGTGGTGGCCACCAAGGCTTGTGTGTCGTTCAGTTTGTAAACGGCGGCATCGTCTGAAGTTTCAATGCCCACCAACAACTCAGGGGGCAAGGGCATGGCGGTGGTTGAGCGCAGAATTTCGCTCAAAACCCCTGGGGCAATTTTGCAGCCGCATCCTCCACCATGTGAAAGGCTGGTCAGTCGCGGGCTTGGGGCAATCGGTGATGTCATGAAATAGCGAGCTCGTCACCTGGCGGCGTTCTCGAACTCTTTGAATTTGGAAGTGCCTTGATTATGGCAAACCCGACTTGGAGACTTGCGGTTTTGTAGGAACAATGAAACCTAGTGTTGCGCCATGCGGCTTCATCCTGCATATGGCGTCACGATAGAACTGACAAAAACTCTCCAAAATTCACAGAGGAACCCCATGATTCATCGACGTTTTGCCATTTTGAAGGTTGCCACCTTGGGACTCAGCCTTTCTTTTTCAGGCTTTGCTCTGTCCCAAGAGAAGTTTCCTTCGCGCCCGGTGACCTTGGTGGTCCCACAGGCGGCCGGAGGGGCCAATGACGCCATAGCGCGGGTCATTGCGCAAAAGCTCTCAGATCAATGGGGTCAGACCGTACTGGTTGAAAACAGGCCTGGTGCAGGCGGTAATGTTGGGACAGCTTATTCCGCCAAAGCCAAGAATGACGGTTACACCCTGTTGGTCAATGCAGACAGTGCACAGGTCATCAACCCCGCCTTGTATGCCAAAACAGGCTTTGACCCTGTCAAAGACTTCGATCCCATTGCACCCTTGGCAAAAGCGGGTTATGTGCTGGTGGCCAACCCCAGCTTGCCTGCCAACAATGTGGCGGAGCTCATTGCGCTTGCCAAGTCCAAACCTGGCGCACTGTCTATCGCTTCTGCAGGCAATGGCACATTGAACCATTTGATCGGTGAAATGCTTCAAAAGGCGACCGATATTCAGCTTCAGCACATTCCTTACAAAGCTGCCGCCGCCGCTGCAACCGATGTGGTGGGTGGACAAGTTCCTCTTTCTGTCCAAAGCATGCCCTCCTCAATTGCGTTCATCAGGGCTGGCAAACTGAAGGTCTTGGGTGTTGTGAATGAAAAGCGATTGGCGGCTTTGCCAGATTCGCCCACCATTGGCGAAACGGTGGCTGGTTTTGGTGCAACCCCTTGGTACGGCATGTTCGCGCCTGTTGGAACGCCCAAAAACATCTTGTTGCAAATTCAAAATGACGTTGCCAAGGCCTTGGACGCCAAAGATGTGCAGGAGCGGTTGGCCAACTTAGGTTGCGAACCGTTTAAAGGCACAGGGGACCAACTTGCACAAATTGTGAAGTCTGATTTGGTTCGCTGGGCCAAAATTGTCAAAGACTCTGGCGCCAAGATCGATTGAACTGGCTTGAACGGCCCGCTTAGACGGCTCCCTGCGGATGGGTCGGGTCAATCCATAGCACTTCTTCTGGTTTTTCAATGGGTTCAATGTCCAGGTTGACCGAAACGGCCTGCCCATCGCTTCGGCAAAGAACACATTCCAAGACTTCAGTGGGGCTGGCATTGATTTCTTGATGGGGCACATAGGGTGGCACATAGATGAAATCGCCGGGCCCAGCTTCAGCGGTGAACTCCAAATGATCTCCCCATCGCATGCGGGCACGGCCCTTGATGACATAAATCACGCTTTCTAAGGGGCCATGGTGGTGGGCACCTGTTTTGGCATTGGCATGAATGGTGACCGTCCCAGCCCAAAGTTTTTCTGCGCCTACCCTGGCAAAGTTAATGGCCGCTTTCCGGTCCATTCCGGGGGTTGAAGGGACGTTGCCGTCCAACTGGTTGGCAGGTACAACGCGCACACCTTGGTGCTTCCAGTCGGTCGAACTGATTGGTTTCGAGGGGTGATGGTGTGAATCTGTCATATAAACTAGTTGTTGATTGTCCTATTGTTTTTCAACTATAGGTTAGAAGGCGATAGGTTGATGGTTTAGATTAAAGGATGACTTCAATTTTGCTGCACTTTTCAAGAGTTTGTACAGACATTTTTTGAGGACTGCCGCCAATTTGAGGTAGTCTGACATTTTTGAACTTGGTACAAAGATGATGTCCAGACAAGCCGCCATCCACAAAGCAGAAGCAGAATTTGACAGTGGTTCATTTCAGCAGGTGCTTCGTCAAAGAATTTCTAGACCCACTGAAAGTCAAAACCCCGAAAGAGCGCCTGAACTCTTGGCTTACTTGGTAGAGGACCTGCAACCGGCACTTGTTTCTATGGGTTTTTCTTGTCGCTTGATTGAGCATCCCAAAGCGAAAGCCCCCTTCTTATTTGCAGAGCGAATCGAATCATCCAATTTGCCGACCATCTTGGGCTATGGCCATGGAGACGTGATTCGAGGGCTGGATTCTGAATGGCGAGATGGCCTCGCGCCCTGGACTTTGACGGAACAAGAGGGCCGTTGGTACGGCCGGGGCATTGCAGACAACAAGGGCCAACACTCCGTGAATTTACAGGCCTTGGCATGTGTTCTCGCAGAGCGTGGCCATTTGGGTTTCAACGCCAAATTCATTTTCGAAATGGGCGAGGAGACAGGATCGCCCGGCCTCAGGGACGTCTGCGCTGAAAACGCAGAATTGCTAAAAGCAGACTTGTTGGTGGCATCTGATGGTCCTCGCCTAAGAGCAGACCGTCCCACCCTCTTTTTAGGTTCTCGTGGTTGTATCAACTTTGACCTCAGCATAGAAGCCAGATCGGGTGCACACCATTCTGGCAATTGGGGTGGGCTCATCTCAAATCCAGGCATTCAATTGGCCCATGCCATCGCCAGTTTGGTCTCAGAGCGCGGTGAAATTAAAGTGACCGAATGGAAACCCAAATTTTTGCCAGAAGGCGTCAGGCGTGTGTTGGCCGATTGTGAAGTAGATGGGGGCGCCAATGGTCCGCAAATCGAACCCGATTGGGGTCACCCTGGCCTCAGCCCTGCAGAAAGGGTGTTCGGCTGGTGCTCATTTGAGGTGTTGGCTTTTAAAACTGGCAATCCAGACAATCCAGTGAACGCCATTCCGCCAAGAGCCAAGGCCACTTGCCAATTGCGCTTTGTGGTGGGCATCGACAGTTCAGACATCTTGACAGCACTCAGGCGACATTTGGACAGCCATGGTTTTGGCTATGTGCAGATAACAGCCGCAAGAGATGAGATTTTCAAAGCCACTCGAATTGACCCTGATGACGCATGGGTCACTTGGGCCGCCAATTCTTTGCAGCAGACAACCCAAAAAACACCGGCCATCCTGCCTAATTTGGGAGGCTCTCTTCCCAATGATATTTTTACCGATGTCCTTGGTTTGAAAACCATCTGGGTGCCGCACTCTTATCCCGGCTGCTCTCAGCACGCGCCCAATGAGCACTTGCCACCAGAGTTGCTCAAAGAAGCCCTTCAAGTCATGACCGGACTCTATTGGGATTTAGGAGCGGGCAATACGCCACACCTTCATCAGCAACCCAATTAAAGCCTTGCACTCAGCTCGCACAACCATTTCAAAGGAAGCTTTATGAATGCTCGATACGATTGTTTTTGTAAATTGTCAGACCTGTTTGGCGCTCAAGAATCCTTAAGTGAAGCCAGAAGGCACTTGCACCAATTTCCCGAACTTTCTTTTCAGGAAAAATCGACTTCTCAGTGGGTTGCAGACAAGTTACAAGCTTGGGGCTATGAGGTCACTCGCCATGTAGGGGGACATGGCTTGGTGGCCACCTTGAAAAATGGCGAAGGCAAAGGTATTGCTTTGAGGGCTGACATGGATGCATTGCCGATTCAAGAAGAAACCCAAAAACCCTATGCCAGTCAACATGCAGGGACCATGCATGCCTGTGGTCATGATGGCCACACCGCCATGCTTTTGGGTGCAGCCCAGCAACTGGCCAAAACCAAAAATTTCAAGGGGACTGTGCACTTGGTGTTTCAACCCGCAGAGGAAGCAGGCAAAAACAGTGGCGCACAACAAATGATTGCCGACGGCTTGTTCGAGCGTTTTCCTTGTGATGCTATTTTTGGCATTCACAACCACCCGGGTGTGGATGTCGGCACTTTCATGTTCGGCGCTGGCGCCTTCATGTCAGCGTCCGATACTTGCTACATCAAAGTTAAAGGTAAGGGGGGCCACGCCGCAAGACCCCACCAAACTGTCGACCCTGTGGTCATCATGGGCAGCTTGATCATGGCTTTGCAAACGGTGGTCTCGCGCAACATCGATCCTCTGCAAACTTCGGTGGTCACCATTGGGACTGCCCATGCAGGCAGTGTGTCCAATGTCATCCCTGACTCAGCCAGCATGTCACTGAGCATTCGATCATTCAGTCCCGAAGTTCGTGAACTTTTGGAGCGTCGCATTAAGAGCTTGGTTCAATCCCAAGTAGAGTCCTACGGCGGTGAGGTCGAAATTGTGTATGAGCGAGGCTACCCCGTGGTCATCAACTCATCGGCTGAGACTGAGTTTGCCCGTCAGGTTGCCGTGGAGTTGGTCGGAGAAGACAAGGTGGTTTTCCCTTTTGGTCCTGTAACGGGCAGCGAAGATTTTGCTTATTACCTGCAACACAAACCAGGTTGTTTTTTGCGGCTTGGCAATGGTTCAGACAGTGCCTTGTTGCACAATCCCAAATACGATTTCAACGATCAAAACTTGTCCTATGGCGCTGCTTTCTGGACTCGCCTCGTAGAACGTTTTTTAGAACAAGCTTGAACAAAGTATTCATTTCTTAACCCTGGAGAATTTATGACCATTTCTATGTACCAAGCCAGCGTGCCCCGTTTGATCAATGGCTTGATCAACCTGTCTCACATTTTGGACAAAGCTCAAGCCCATGCTGAAGCTAAAAAAATTGATCCTGTGGTGTTTGCATCCATGCGCCTTTACCCCGACATGTTCCCATTGAGCCGTCAAGTTCAAATTGCATGCGACGTGAGCAAGGGGCTTGTTGCCAGACTAGCGGGAGTAGACATTCCTGCTCATGAAGATACTGAAAAAGATTTGAAAGACTTGCAGGCTCGCATTGCCAAAACAATTGCTTTTTTAGAGACTTTCAAGCCTGAGCAAATTGATGGCACTGAAGACAAAGACATTGTGGTTAAACGTGGCGATAAAGAAACCCACTACAAGGGCATGCAGTTTTTGTTAGGCCACGGTTTGCCCAATTTGTATTTCCACACCACCACCACGTACAGCATGTTGCGCGCCAGTGGTGTTGAAATTGGCAAGTCCGATTACCTCGGCAAAATCTAAAAGTTCCGAATCAAAACTGCGCGCCATGCGCAGTTTGTGCCTCAGTCGTCCAAGCCTGACATGCCTATGCGGTGTGCCAATGGCTTGGGGCCTGCAATTCTGAACATGACCTGACCTGGCCAAGACAGATAGCCATCGAGCCTTCTAGAAAACAAGATGCCATCTGTTTGGCTTGTGTAGCTTGTGCGGGCTTCAGGGCCATTGGGGTTGGCGGGGTCTATCACATCGCAAATGGCTTGTCCCTTTTTGACCTTGGCGCCAGGCTTGACATGGAACACCAAAAAACCTGTGCCCTTGCTGTAACCCACATCCATGCCACTGATGGGCGATGCAGGGCTTTTCATTTTGGAAAGAGGTGCAGCTTTTCCGCCAACCACGCCTTGCCTGACCAGCCAGCGGTATAGATTTTGAGCGTCTGATTTGCCAAGCGCATCGCTCACATCGTGTTGACTGCGCATTTCCAATGTGACCGACATGCAAGCTTGAGGAATATGCGCTTGCGGGAACTTGTCCTGGAGTCGAGCCCATAAAGCGCTGTTCACGCCCGAAAAGGTGAGGGTGCTTGGGTAGGGGTCGTTGTACATTGTGGCTTCAACGCCAAGGTCGGCGGCCAAAGCTTGCACGGCACCTTCATTTCCCAAGGGGCCCGTGGGTCCTTTGACCCAGTCGTTGTGTGCCGTGAACAAATGCAAAGCAGCATAAATATCGCAGTGCAAATCGAGAACGTAATCGGCGTCGGTGCTGAGTTTTTGCATTTCAACACGCAAAGTTTGAAGCTCATTCGCAGGCTTCATTTCATTCAGTGCTTGCAAGGCCGCCTTGCGAATCATCTTCACATTGGCTTCAGGATTTGTCCCTATTTTTTTCCATACTTTCTGCGCAACGGGTTCAGACAAGTCGATCCAATTGCGATTGAAGTTTTCATGGCTCAGATGGTTGTATCTGCCGGCATGAGAATTGCCTACAAGTTGAGATTGACCAATTGGATTCACCGTCGGCACCAAAATGATCTCACCCTTTATCAGTCCTTTTTTGTCCGCTTCAGTCAACATGGGCATCAAATGGTGCAAAGCCATGGTGCCGGGCATCTCATTGGCATGAATGGCTGCCTGCATGTAGACCTTGGGGCGTGCACCAGATTTGCCAAAGCTCAGCACAGAAACAGTGCGATGGCTGCCAGGGGTCATGCTGGGCAACGTGACGATTTTCTTTTTGATGGCCATTTTTTAACCTTTTAACGAAAGAATTTAGTTTATGCCGAATCCGTCTAAAGCAAAACCCTAATATCGAATTTATAGATTAGAGTTAGTGTGCTGATTGTTTCAACTTATCCATTTTTTTTCAGGAGAGCAAGATGAACGAAAACGAAATTCGCGGTCTGATTGAGCAGGTACGCGACAATGGCATCAGCCGTAAACAGTTCATTCGCCACATGATTGGCGCTGGTTTGACTGTGCCTATGGCGGGTCAAATGCTTTTGACCTCAGGTTTGGCCCAAGCTCAAACAGCATCTTCCTACAAGCCCACCAAACGTGGCGGTGGTGGTGCTCTCAAATTGCTCTGGTGGCAGGGCGCTACATTGTTGCAACCCCATTTCTCCAGTGGTACCAAAGACCAAGAAGGTTCGCGCATTTTCTATGAGCCATTGGGTGCTTGGGATGCCGATGGCAACTTGATTCCTATCTTGGCGGCCGAAGTGCCCTCATTGGCAAACGGTGGTGTGTCCAGAGACGGCAAAACCATCATCTGGAAGCTCAAAAGAAATGTTCAATGGCATGATGGTGTGGCCTTCACTGCCGACGACGTTGTGTTTACGGCGGCTTATGCGGCCGACCCTGCAACTGCTGCTTACACCAGCGGTTCTTACAAAGACGTGAAGGTCACCAAGGTTGATAGCCATACCGTGAAGGTTGAGTACCAAAAGCCCTCGCCGTTTTGGGCAGATCCGTTTGTCAGTGCTGCTGGCATGATCATTCCTAAACACGTTTTTGAGGCTTACAAAGGCGCGACCTCTCGCGATGCACCTGCTAACCTCAAGCCCGTTGGAACTGGCCCCTACAAGTTTGCTGATTTCAAACCGGGTGACATGTTGCGCGGTGTGATTAACACCAATTACCACGAAGCCAATCGCCCCTACTTTGACAGTATTGAAATGAAGGGCGGCGGCGATGCCGTGTCTGCTGCGCGAGCTGTTTTGCAAACAGGTGAATACGATTACGCTTGGAATTTGCAGGTCGAAGATGAACTCCTTATTCGATTGGAGCAGGGCGGTAAAGGCAAAACGAGCATTGTTCCTGGCGGCAACATTGAGTTCATTCAATTGAACATGGCCGACCCTTGGACCGAGACGGATGGCGAGCGTTCGCATCCCAAATCCAAGCACCCCATCTTGTCAGAATTCGCAGTTCGCCAAGCCATCAGCTTGTGTGTTGATCGCGATGGTGTTCAAAAGTTCATCTACGGCCGCACTGGCATTGCAACGGCCAACTTCTTGAACAATCCGCAGCGTTTTGTGTCTAAAAATACAAAATACGAGTTCAACCCAGATAAAGCAGCCCAAGTGTTAGAGGCTGCAGGTTGGAAAAAAGGCGCAGACGGTATCCGTGAAAAAGGTGGCAAAAAACTCAAGTTGGTTTTCCAAACCTCCATCAATGGACCGCGCCAAAAAACCCAGCAAATTATCAAGCAAGCCGCTCAAAAGGCCGGCATTGACATGGAGTTGAAATCAGTACCGGCATCGGTTTACTTTTCGTCTGACCCAGCCAACCCAGACACTTACACCAAACTTTTTGCTGACATGCAAATGTTCACGACCACCATGCCACAGCCAGATCCTGAGGTGTTCATGAACCAGTACCTGAGCTCTGAATTTGCCAGTAAAGCCAATAAGTGGTTGGGCAGAAACTCTACGCGCTACAGCAACCCCGAATATGACAAAGCCTATTTGGCAGCTCAGTCAGAGATGGACCCTGCTAAGCGCGCAGCTTTGTTTGTCAGAATGAACGACATGCCCGTCAACGACATTGCCATCATTCCAGTGGTTTACCGGCCCCGTACTTCGGCGGCTGTTAACAATTTGGTCGCGCCTTTGTCGGGCTGGGACAACGATCTGTGGTTGTTGAAAGACTGGTACAAAACCACTTAATTCAGTTTTATGTTTCGTTACATTCTCCGGCGATTGATGATCGCCGTGCCCAGTCTTTTGGGTATCAGCTTGGTCTTGTTTTCTGTTTTGGCGCTGGCGCCAGGTGATCCCTTTTCTGAGTTGGTTTCCAATCCAAACATTCCAGCCGAAGTGGCCTTGGCTTTGAGGGCGAAGTTTGGTTTGGACGACCCTCTCATGGTTCGCTATTGGAACTGGTTGTCGGCCATGGTCCAGGGCGACTGGGGTTATTCATTCATCAGCCGAATCAATGTCGAAACGCTCATCATGCAGCGCATTCCGGTGACCCTGTTGGTCATCGGATCGTCGCAATTGTTGGCGCTCTGTATTGCCATTCCGGTGGGCGTGTATGCGGCTACAAGGCCTTATTCCTTGTTTGACCAGATTGCAAGTACCTTGGCGTTTATTGGTTTCTCCTTGCCGACATTCTTCACGGGTATTTTGCTCATTTTGTTTTTCAGCATTCACCTCGATTGGTTGCCATTCGTTTACAGGGCAGACATCCCAGAAACAGGCTGGCGCTTTTTCTGGGAACACTTTAAACAAATGATCATGCCGGTCACAGTGCTGGGTTTGTTTCAAGCTGGCGCATGGACACGCTATGTACGATCTGCAGTATTGGATGTCATACGATTGGACTATGTGACAACGGCACGTTCTAAAGGTCTGGCTGAAAAAGTGGTCATTACAAAGCACGTTCTGCGCAATGCACTGATTCCCGTAGTGACATTGGTGGCCCTTCAGATGCCCGCTATTTTTGGCGGTGCCATTGTCACCGAGCAAATTTTCCGTGTGCCTGGCATTGGGTCCCTCATCATCAGTTCCATGTTAGCCAACGACACGCCTGTGGTCATGGCTGTGACTTTTGTTTTTTCCACGTTGGTGATTGCGTGTAATCTTTTGGCAGATATTTTGTATGGCTGGCTCGACCCTCGCATCTCCTTCAACTGACCCCAAGGCCGCAGCGGCCAAGTCTTCAGTTCAGTCGCCCGGACGCGAGTCTTGGCGTCGTTTTAAACGCCACAAGTTGGCTGTTTTTTGCACCATTGTTCTCAGCATCATTGTGTTGGCTGTTTTGTTGGGCCCATGGTTATGGCGTGTGCCCATCAATGAAATTGACTTCAATGCCCGCATGCAGGGGCCTTCTTGGGCGCACCCCTTGGGAACCGATGATTTGGGACAAGACTTGCTGGCGCGCATGCTTTACGGCGGTCGTATTTCCTTGGCCGTGGGCTTGGCCGCCATGCTCATTGCCATTAGCGTAGGCGTGGTCGTAGGTGCCGTGGCAGGCATGTCCAAAGGCCCCGTGGATGTCTTTCTCATGTGGATCACGGATTTGTTTCTGTCATTGCCACAATTGCCCTTGCTGCTCCTGATTTTTTATTTGTTCAATGACAAGTTGAAAAAATTAGTGGGTCCAGAAGCCGGAGTTTTTATACTGGTTGTCGCCGTCATTGGGGGATTGCGTTGGATGCCCGTTGCCAGATTGGTCAGGGCCCAATTTCTCACTTTGCGAGAAAAAGAGTTTGTAGAGGCGGCTCGCGCTTTAGGCGCCAGTCCATGGCGACAAGTCACCGTGCATATTTTGCCCAATGCCATGGGCCCGGTCATTGTGGCTGCCACCATTGATGTGGCTGCAGCCATCATTGCTGAGTCAACCTTGTCCTTTCTGGGTTTAGGATTCCCTCCCGATATTCCCACTTGGGGGCGCATTTTGTACGACGCCAAAGACCACATGGACGTGGCGGTTCACTGGGCCTTGTTTCCTGGTGCTTTGATTTTCATCACGGTGCTCACCATCAACTACATCGGCGACGGTTTGCGTGATGCCTATGATCCACGCCGTGTGCTTTAAAGGGGCTTCTCAATGACAAACCCCTTGTTAAAAGTGACAGATTTGCAAGTTCACTTTGATACCGATGACGGCGTGTTACATGCTGTCGATGGCGTTAACTTTCAAATCGATCGAAGCGAAACGCTGGGCGTGGTGGGTGAGTCCGGTTGCGGCAAAAGTGTGACCGCCATGACCATCATGAAACTGTTGGCCATGCCCCCGGGTCGCATTGCGAATGGTCAAATTTGGTTTCAAGGCCAAGATCTGGTGCCTGCGGATGCGCAAACCATGCGCAATTTGCGAGCCAAAGAAATTGCCATGATTTTTCAGGAACCCATGACATCGCTCAATCCGGTGCTGAGCGTGGGTGAGCAAATTGCAGAGTCGCTCAGATTGCACGAAGGACTCACGCCAAGGCAAGCACTGGTCAAGGCCACTGAAATGCTAGGGCTGGTCAATATCCCTAAGCCCGCGCAGCGCATCAACGACTATCCGCATCAATTTTCTGGCGGCATGCGTCAGCGCGTCATGATTGCAATGGCATTGGCATGCAAACCAAAATTACTCATTGCCGATGAGCCGACCACAGCCCTCGACGTGACCATTCAGGCGCAAATTTTGGATTTGCTGAATGACCTGAAATCTCAAATGGGCATGTCTATCATGCTGATCACACACGCTATGGGTGTTGTGGCTGAAACTGCGCAGCGTGTGGTGGTGATGTATGCGGGTCGCGTGGTGGAAGAGGCAACCGTTGAGAAACTCTTTGCTTCTCCTGCGCACCCCTACACACAAGGCCTCATTCGCTCCATTCCTCGCATTGATTTCGACAGCGCCAACAAGCAAAGGCTGGAGGCCATACCTGGGTCTGTCCCTAAGTTGATCAACCCTCCTAAGGGTTGTCGTTTTGCGCCTCGCTGCCAATATGCCAGCGACCGTTGCACTCAAGAAATGCCCGAACTTCGTGAAATTTCTACAGGCCATTTGGTGGCTTGTCACTTCTCCCTCTAAAGTACATGTCTGAATCGCACTCCTTGTCCTCCAGCGTCGCACCACTTTTAGAAGTGAAGGGGCTGACCAAATACTTCCCCATCAAAGGAGGCCTTTTCGGTCGCGAAGTGGACCGTGTTCATGCAGTTGATGGTGTGAGTTTTGACATCGCTGCGGGTGAAACTTTGGGCATGGTGGGCGAGTCAGGTTGCGGCAAATCAACCACTGGGCGTTGCATCCTCCGATTGATTGAACCTAGCTCAGGAGAAGTGAAGTTCAATGGTCAAAACGTCTCAAGCATGGGCTCTCATGCCTTGCGTGAAGTTCGCCGAGACATGCAGATTATTTTTCAAGATCCATTTGCATCTTTGAATCCACGAATGACCGTTGAGGCCATCATTGGTGAAGCACTGACCATTCACAAGCTCACGCCCACCCCTGAATCTTACCGTGCGCGCATTGTCGAGTTGCTAGAAACTGTGGGTTTGAACGCCGATCACATGAAGCGTTTTCCACACGAGTTTTCGGGCGGTCAGCGTCAGCGAATTGGCATTGCAAGAGCCTTGGCGGTATCGCCTAAATTGATTGTGTGTGATGAGCCTGTTTCGGCTCTTGATGTTTCTATTCAAGCTCAAGTGATTAACTTGCTTGAAGACTTGCAAGCCAAGATGGGTTTGACTTATTTGTTCATTGCCCACGACTTGTCAGTTGTTGAGCACATTAGCAATCGCGTTGCTGTGATGTACCTGGGACGCATCGTAGAGATAGCACCCTCCCGGCAGTTGTACACGCAACCCAAACACCCCTACACAGAAGCCTTGCTTTCTGCGGTACCTATCCCAGATCCAACGGCTAAGAAAAAACGAATTGTTTTGACGGGCGATGTTCCCAACCCAGTGAACAGGCCCATCGGATGTCATTTTCATCCGCGTTGCCCTAAGGCCATTGAGCGTTGCCGTGTTGAAGAGCCGGTCTTAAAGTTTGTAGGCGATCAGCACCAAGCTGCTTGCCATCTCAACGATTGAATTGTCAACGCTTAGGGCGTCTAACTTACAAGGAATCACCAGATGTTGAATTGGATTGACCAGCGAATTCCCCTCCGCTTCATGGCATTTTTTATCTCAGTGGCCTTGTGGGTCTTGTCTGCTTTGCAGCTGGCCGTTGGGCAAGCAAGTTTCGGTTGGTTTCTACTTTTGACGGCATTGGTCATTTTGGGTATCAGAGATTTACAACAAACTCACCACGCTATTCTTCGCAACTATCCGATCATTGGACATTTGCGCTTTTTACTTGAGTTCATACGACCAGAACTGCGCCAATATTTCATTGAAGGTGACAGTGAGGCTGTGCCATTTTCTAGGGCGCAACGTTCTTTGGTGTATGCCCGAGCTAAAGGCGAATCTGACAAGCGGCCTTTCGGAACGCAGATGGATGTTCGAGAAGTAGGTTATGAGTGGTTGACCCATTCGATCAGCCCATCAGTCATTGCGTCGCATGACTTCAGAGTTCATGTAGGTGGTGCGGATTGCAAACAACCCTACGACATCAGCTTGTTCAATGTGTCCGCCATGAGTTTTGGTGCCTTGAGTGCCAATGCCATCATGGCTTTGAACATGGGTGCGAAGACGGGCGGCTTTGCACATGACACGGGAGAGGGTTCTATTTCCAGATACCACCGAGAACACGGTGGCGATCTGATCTGGGAAATTGGTTCTGGGTATTTTGGTTGCCGCAATGACGACGGTACCTTCAGCTCCGAGCGTTTTGTTCAAAATGCGTTGTCACCTCAAGTCAAAATGATTGAGATCAAATTGAGTCAAGGTGCCAAACCTGGCCATGGTGGCGTATTACCTGGACCTAAAGTGACGCCCGAAATTGCAGAGGCCAGAGGTGTCCCTGTTGGTGTTGATTGTGTTTCACCCGCCGCACACAGCAGTTTTTCTACGCCTGTTGAACTTTTGCAATTTGTGCAAAAGTTAAGAGAGCTCAGTGAAGGCAAGCCAGTAGGATTCAAATTGTGCATAGGCCATCCATGGGAGTGGTTTGGCATTGCCAAGGCGATGCAAAAAACTGGCATCTACCCTGATTTCATTGTGGTGGATGGCTCTGAGGGTGGTACAGGTGCCGCTCCTGTTGAATTTACTGACCACATGGGCATGCCGATGTTGGAGGGCCTGCGTTTGGTTCACAACACTTTGGTCGGTTTAAAGTTGCGCAAACAAATTCGCTTGGGCGCCAGTGGCAAGATCATCAGCGGCTTTGATGTCATGCGTACTTTGGCATTGGGTGCAGATTGGTGCAACAGCGCCCGAGGTTTTATGTTCGCCTTGGGCTGTATTCAGGCTCAGACCTGCCATACCGGCAACTGCCCAACGGGTGTGACAACCCAAGATCCCAAGCGACAAATTGCCTTGGTCGTTCCAAGTAAAGCAGATCGCGTGAGAAATTTTCACCGACAAACCTTGGAGTCAGTTCAGGAGATGCTACAGGCTACGGGCCTGTCTGCTCCTTCAGAATTGCGTCTCAATCACATCATGCGGCGTGTAAGTGAACATGAAGTGCAAAATTTATCGGACTTGATGTTGAGTGTGCCAGGAGGTGCCTTGTTAGAACCTCAAGCCCTAGAAGGCTTGTTTGCCAAATACTGGCACGCGGCCAGTCCGGACAGTTTTCAATTGTCGGCATAAACCAGCCTTGGCCATGCTTTGAAGAGGCTTGAGTGCGCTCTGTGCAAGCGCCTCACAGGCCTTGATGGCTGTTCAGATAAACTGAAGCATCCTCAATTCTTCTGCACCCGTTCTATGTCACTTCTTAAATTGTCGATTGCAACTACCGACTACGATCATTTTCGCGACATTCGCTTAGGCTTTGTCAAACCAGAGGGCATTGATCTGAATTGGCTCAATTTGGGTCATCACGAGTGCTTTGCAAGATTCACGGCCAATCGCGAATTTGATATCTCTGAACTGTCCTTTGCCAAGTTCACCACCCAGGTCACGCGGCCCGACAGCGACATCATTGGCTTGCCGATTGTGTGCTCGCGTCTGTTTCGATTCAGCTCCTTTTATGTCAATAAAAAATCGGGTATCAAGTCCGCCAAAGACCTGATTGGTAAAAAAGTTGGATCACCTGAGTGGGCCCATTCAGCAGCTGTGTACATGCGAGGATGGCTGCACAACGACATGGATGTGAAGTTGCAAGATGTGCATTGGTATCAAGCAGGTGCCAATGCGCCAGGGCGTGAAGAGAAGGTAGAAATTTCATTGCCAGAGGGCGTCAAGTTGACGCGTGTTGCCGACAAATCTTTGAGCGAAATGTTGGCTTCTGGAGAAATTGACTGTGCCATCATTGCCCGCCCTCCAACTTGTTTCTTGGAAGGGCACCCCGATGTGGTTCGCCTCTTCCCAGATTTTTTAGACATGGAAGATGAATTTTTTGCGCGCACCAAAGTTTGGCCCATCATGCACATCATTGCCATGAAGAAGAGCGTGGTTGACGAAAATCCATGGGTGCCTCGCAATTTGTTCAATGCGTTTCAAGAATCTAAACGTCGAAGCATTGAGCGCTTGATGGATCCTGCTGTGTCGCGTTATCCCTTGCCCTGGTTGGCAACTTATGCGCGCAAGATGCGCGATAAGTTTGAAGGTGACACTTTCCCCTATGGCATTGAAGAGAATCGTCCCACTTGGGAGTTGATGGCCAAATATACGTTTCAACAGGGTATTGCTCACCGCGAATTTACACCTGAGGAAATTTTTCCTCAGGGCATGATGACCAAAGTTGTGATTTAAAACAGAAACAAGTCCATGTCAAATAACTTAGAGCTCAAGCAACAATTGGTCGACTGCATTCGCATGTTGGAGTCGCAAGACATCATTGACTACAACGGCCATGCCAGTATTCTGTTGCCCAACAACACCCTGTTGATCAACATCGGCTCCTGCCAACGAAGCCAACTTACTGTGGACGACATTTGCACCATCGACATGGAAGGGCAACTGATTGAGGGAGCCGGTAAGCCACCCTTAGAGTTTCACTTGCATGCTGGCATTTACAGGGTGCGCCCAGATGTCAAAGCGGTTGTGCATGCACACCCCAAATGGTCAACTTATCTCACCATGGCAGGCAAGGAATACATGCCAGTTTATGGTCAAGGCTCCTTGGTCTATCCCGTGCCTTTGTTAGATTCACCCAACTCTATCAACAACAAACCCATGGCCGACCGGCTGGCTGCTACCTTGTCAGACCGCCCAGCAGCGCTGATGAAGTCGCATGGTGCAGTCACTGTGGGCCAAACCATTCGCGAGGCCTTTGTATTGGCCAACTACATGGAAGAGAACGCGCACCGTCAATACATGGCAATGCAACTTGGCACACCCTATTCCTTCAGCGCGCATGAAATTCAGATGTGCAAAGAGAAGTTATGGAATGAAGCTTTGTTCCAACGATGCTGGGATCACTTCATGGCCAAGCTTGGCAATTGATTTAGATCAAACTTTGTTCTAAAAGTTTTCGCAACTCAGGCGTCACTTTAGGTTCAATTCCAAACCAAGCTTTCCATCCCAAAGGGCCTTGATGCAACAGCATACCAAGGCCATTTAAAGTCGCATTTCCTTGCATTCGGGCCTGCGCCAGGAAGGGTGTTTCTAAGGGGGTGTAAACAATGTCTGTCACCAAAGCATCGACAGGCAAAAGGTCGAGTTGGATGTCGAGCGGGGTTTGACCCACCATGCCTTGGCTGGTGGCATTGACCACCATGGCGGCTCCTTCCATCAGGTCAGCGCGGTCTGACCATGGATAAGCCCGGATGGGCTGACCCAACTCAGACATGACTGTTTGAGCACGTTCTAAATTGCGATTCACCAACCTAATTTCTTCTGCGCCTTCCTGAATAAGTCCTTGGCAAACGGCTCGAGAGCCCCCACCTGCGCCAATGACCACGATGGGTCCACGATTTGCATGCCAATCAGGTTGAAACTCTTTGACGTTGCGAATGAAGCCTGCCGCATCATTGTTGCTACCGACCAGGCGGCCGTCGTCTGTGACGGCAACACAGCTAATAGCCCCCATTTTTTTCGCAACGTTGTCAACCTCGTCGACAATTTCTAAGGCTTTTTGTTTGTGGGGTATGGTGAGGTTGCAACCTGCAAATCCTAGCGCATGAAGACCACGCAAAGCCGCCTCCAAGTTTTCAGGATGGATGGCCAATGGCACATAAACACCCTTGAGGTTTTCTTGTGCAAACCAGTGGTTGTGCATCAGGGGAGAGCGAGAGTGCATCACGGGCCAGCCCATGACACCTGCCAATAAAAATCGATCTTTGAGGTTCATGGGGGTGTACTATATATTTGTTTAGGGTAAGAAATCCTGTCAGAGAATGAGAACAATATGCGAATTGTCAGGGCTGTCGGTGTAGGTTTGGCCATTTGGCTCACTACCCATGTTAGCGCTCAAGCCCCTGGTGGCTTGGTCAATGTCAAGCCAACTGTGCGCGTCGAAGCGCATGCCAAAGTGCACGCTGAACAGCACATCTTGGTCAGTATCTGGCCTCAGATCCCTTTTGTTCGAGGTAAGGATCTTTGTCAGTATCATGATGCCTATGGCCGCACCAAGAGTGAGCAGATGGCCGAATTGACGCAGACAGTCAGAGGCCTCTTGCGTGAAGGTGTTGACCCTCGAAACTTGATGGCCTTGCTCAACACCCTGGACGATCAAATCAATCAACAAAGATTCGTCGCTGGCAGCAGTCCTGGCATGGATGTGATGTTGGCTGGCTCGCTCAAAGCGTCCCTTGACAGGGTGTACCGTGATCGCAATCCTCAAAGTCGTCATTTTGCTTTTTTCAACACAAGCGCTTTGAATGAATTGATGCAGCAGCAACGGGCCTCTAAGGCTCAGTCAAATTGGGATTCTCGCCTTGTGCAAGGTTTATCTGGCGTCGCTTTCGGAACTTATTCCTATGCCCCTAGCTGCAAAGGCGATTTACTGGTGACTGTTCATGTCGATCTTTCGTGTGGCCACACCTATCATTTTCAAGCGCAAGGTTTTCCTGAACAAGTGATGCAAAACATTGGCATGCAAATTTTTGAAACATTTCAAAGAACACAATTTCCTTCCAAAATAAAAATTGGAAATCAACAATTGGAGTTGGTGGGTGCACCCAGCACTGGGGTGGGGCGTGCGGCATCTCCCAAGTCTGCAGAAATGGCATGCAAGGCCATGAAAGCAAGATTGCCAACAGAAGATGAATATGAGTATTTGTCCAACGTAGGCGATTGGAATGGTGGTGTGACGTGCTCTCGAAGCAAGTTGTGGGCAATGGCCAACAACATGGTCATGGCGCCTGATTTGCGTAATCCGTCGCCCGTGCGGTCTGTATCCGAGTTTCCTGGTCAAGAATTCAGTTATTACTGTGTACGCTAATTGCACCGTAAAGAAAGCACCTATGCTCTATAAATTCAAATCTAAAGTTACTGGCGATCTCATCATGTTGGAAGCAGATGCCAAGCGACTGCTGAAAATAATGGGAAGAGAAGATCAAGTGAAGGGTATTTTTCTTGCAGACCAGCTTGAATCTGTCATTGCCGCACTTGAATCAGCAGTGGTTCTGGAAGAAACAGAGGGTGTTCAAGATTTAAAGCAAATTAGCTTGCGACAGCGCAGCCTGCCCATGCTGAAGATGTTAAAAAAGTGCAAAGACCAATCTGCTGATGTAGTTTGGGGCGTGTGAACCAGGCGCCTTGGGGGGGGTGACTTTTTATTTGCTAAATGCAGAACCTGTCAATTTAAAGCCAGCTTGTATATTCCTTTTCGCAAACCACCCTTGGTTCATTTCGAGCACAAACCGAACCGGCTTTTTTGAACAATGAGACTCATCATTCATGGGTTTCATGTCGGCCAAATTGACGATGGTTCCGTCATCCAACACAAATGCTGCTGTGAGCGGCAGTAGGGTATTGCGCATCCAAAAACACTGAATGCTAGGTTGCTCAAAGACAAAGAGCATGCCTTCATTTTGAGGCATTTCTTTTCGCCACATGAGACCAATTTGTCGCTGTTCAAAATCTTGCGCCAACTGCACTTGAATCAGATGCATACCAGCATTCAAAGTCGTACGGGGCAGTTGAGTTTGCGGTACGCCTTGAGCCTTGGCGGATGTCATCAAAAAGGCTAATAAAAGACATCCTGCTGCCTGAGCCGAGGCTTTCAAAACTGAGCCAAAATGAGTTTGAATTTTGCGAGTCATAGGGGAGATGAGGGACGGAAATTAGAGGAGATTGTGACCTATTTTGTCCTAGAATGAATCGATGGAGAGTCCGTTTATGTATCAACACATTCAAGTACCCCCACTGGGTGAAAAAATCACGGTCAATGAAGACCATTCATTGAATGTGCCCTTGAATCCAATCATCCCATTCATCGAGGGTGATGGAACAGGCATTGACATTACACCGGTCATGATCCGGGTGGTCAATGAAGCCGTCAATAAAGCTTACCAAGGAAAACGCAGGGTTCACTGGATGGAGGTTTTTGCTGGCCAAAAAGCAACTCAGCTTTATGGCGCTGATGTTTTTCTACCAGCCGAAACCCTATCGGCCTTGAAAGATTATGTTGTTTCAATCAAAGGACCATTGAACGCGCCGCCTTCGGGCGATGTTCGATCACTCAATGTGGCCATCCGGCAAGAATTAGACCTCTATGCATGTTTAAGACCTTTGAGATATTTCAAAGGCGTTCCTTCACCAGTCCGTGAACCCGAAAAAACCAATATAGCGCTTTTTCGTGAAAACTCAGAGGATATTTACGCAGGCATTGAATATGCCGCGCACAGCCAATTGGGCCAAAAACTCATCGCCTACTTAACCCAAGAGCTTGGCGTTCAAAGTATTCGTTTTCCTGAGACTTCCGGCATAGGAATCAAGCCCGTTTCAAGCGAAGGCACCCAACGTTTGATGCGCAAGGCCATTCAATACGCCATTGATCACGACAAGCCCAGTGTGACCATTGTGCACAAGGGTAGCATCATGAAATACACGGAAGGTGCTTTTCGCGATTGGGCTTACCAACTGGCATTGGATGAGTTCTCTGCACAAACCATTGACGGTGGGCCAAGGTGTCTAATTCGAAATCCAAAGACTGGCAAAAGCATTGTGGTGAAAGACATTGCCATGGATGCTTTCTTGCAGCAAATCCTCATGCGCCCTCAAGAGTTCTCCGTGATTGCAACCCTCAACCTCAATGGTGACTACATCTCAGATGCGGTGTCGGCTCAAGTGGGTGGCATTGGCATTGCGCCGGGAGCCAACATGTCTGACAGTGTGGCTTGCTTTGAAGCTACAGTCGATGCCTTGTCCAAATTTGCAGGCAAGGACTATGTCAACCCTGGCTCTGAAATATTGTCTGCAGAAATGATGCTTCGTTATATGGGCTGGACCGAAGCCGCCGACATCATCATTCGCGCCATGGAGGAGGCCATTCAAAGCAAACGTGTCACCCATGATTTTGCCAAATTGATGGAGGGTGCATCACAAGTGAGTTGCTCTGGATTCGGTCAAGTTGTCATTGAATTCATGTGATGTTTCTCAAATCCACGCAAGTGCTTGCCTAATATGTACGAAGAAAATCAAAGCTTCGTACCTGAATCCTTCCTGAAGTTGTTCATCAAGCCAGGTCAGTTCAAGCCCAGTTTGCCACGCAATGAACTCACCCAGCGCTATGAGTTGTGTGAGGACATGGCCAACATGCTGATGGACCCTGTCAGCACTCAGCAATTTCAGCTGGGTATTGACGAATCAGACGCGCTTGAAAAAAGCTGGCACGGGTTGTTGGAAAGCCCTTTGCTTCTTAATCGCGAAGAAGCTTTTTGGGTGGTTTGCCGATTGGCTGAACTTTTGTCATGGCCCATCCCTGAGGGCCAGTGGGCTTCACTGAACTAGTTGGAAAGTAGAACTTCTCGACCGGTTGCTGCAGACTCTAAGGCGGCCTCGCAGATTCGCAAATTCTCTAACCCCCAGTTGCCACTGTGCCAGTGAGAGCCTTTTCCTCGCCAAGTCTGTTCAAGCTCAACCAGCACCAAGTCTCTTGGGCTCTGATGCGATGGCAATTGAATTTCAGTACTGCCTGCAGCATTGCAAACCAGGAGTCCCTTGGGCGTTTGACGAATATCGCCAAGACTGCCATTCACGACAGTCAGTCCAAAATGCGGCTGAAACGGTGCTGCAGAGGGTATGGCACTTTGGGCACGTTTTTGCTTTGCTGCAAGTTCTTGATCAGCTGATTGAGGTGTTTGATGCGCCGTGTACCACTGCCTAGAGTTTGCAGGCTGCTCATAACCCCATTCGGAGACATTCTGAGTTAAGTCCATGCTCGACATGCCGCTATAGCCGTTGTAGATGGCGGTAGCAGCCGCACCATTTTCAAAGTCCAAATAAATGGCGTGGGCACCCATGGTGTTTCGCTTGGGATCTGTGTTGAAAACTTTGGCCTTGACTGCTTTGACATTTGTAAGGCAAAGCGCACGCAAAGTATCAATTTGGTGTGCACCTTGACGGAATAAAACGCCACCCCCTAAATTTGGATCAAACTCTTCCGGCCTTCTGGGTCGATAAACCCAGTCCGTAAAGCACCAGTTGTTCACCATGCTCACGCTGCCAATTTCTCCGCGTTGAATGATTTGCCGCATGGCTTGTATCGGCGCGTCAAAACTGTGCGAATGTCCAACAGTCAAGTGTCTGTTGTATCTGCGAGAAGCCTCCACCATGGCGGTACCTTCTGCCACATTGCATGCCATCGGCTTTTCTACCAAAACATGCCAGCCGTTTTCTAAGCAAGCAATGGCCTGTTGCGCATGCAATGGTGTAGGTGTTGCTAGGTAGACGCCATCAAGTTGAGAGAGTTTATGAAGGCTTGCGACTTGTTGAAAAACGGGAACACCCAGCAACTGAGCGGATTTCTGAACTTCTGGATGAGGTTCTACCACTGCGGCCAAATGAAACGCGGGATTGGCATGAATGGCTGGGATGAATGCCTGCGCAGCAGCTCCAAAACCAACAATGGCAATGTGCAGTTGCTTTTCTACCATCTTCTCTATTTGGCTCAAGCCTTATTTGGATCTTTTCACAACGGTTTCCTCAAACATCTTGAACCACTTGGCTTGTTGGTCCAAAGCCATTGCCGGGTCAATGAAATTGAGAGGAACCTTGGCAAAAGGCAACTCGTACTTTTTGCTTGCAGGCACAAACTTGAGATCGTGGAGTTGCTTTTGTCCCTCGCTTAGCATGTAGTCATAGAACAAAAGTGCAGCATGCGGGTTAGGTGATTTCTTCAACATGGCAATGGTGCTGGGTTGTGCCATTAAAGGTTGCAAAGCCAAACCTTCAACGGGTGCACCCTTTTGTTTGAGTTGTTCTGGGTTCCAACTGTAAACAGTCAATGCCATAGGTACTTCGCCAGAGGACACCATCATGGTTAACAGCGAATGACCTTTGCGGTTAGAAATACCATTGGTGTTTGCGATGTTGGCAAATAGCTTTTGGCCTTCCTCTTCACCCATTTTGGCCATCATCGCGCCAAACCAAGCATGATTGTTGCCTTCAATTCCCAGTTGCCCCTTCCACTTTGGGTCTAGTAAATCTTTGTAGGTTTTAGGCAGGTCTTCTTTTTTGATTTTTTCAGTGTTGTAAGCTGCAGTCCAGATGTCAACGGTAATGCCGACCCATTGTTTGTGAGATGGAATTGCTTGCGCCAATAAATCGGCTTGATAGGGAGAGTAGACCTCTTGCAAAAGTTTTTCTCTGAAGGCCGCTTCATTTTCGGGCGCATTGTTTTGAACAATGTCGACATCAAACTTATTGCCCCTGTTCTCACTGGTGACACGCTGCAATACCGCTTCTGAGCCAGCACGCCAAGATTTGATTTTGATGCCGTACTTTTTACCAAACTCATTCATGATGTTGGTCAGGGCAGGATAGACGTGATAAACAACCAGGGTGCCTTCTTTTTTAGCGCCTTCAATGAGCCTGGCAGTGCGATCTGCACCTTGGTAATTGGCCAGTTCTTGGATGGACATAGGCTTGCCAGGGTCCATGGCTTGAGCATGTGAAACGCCACAAGTGATGGCCAAACAAAGGGTGCTCAAAAACTTATTCAAAGTGCGCATTGGATGGGTCCTCAATGGGAATGAAAAGAAATAGGTTTTCAAGAGGCCATTTTTCGAATGGCTCGTCTTCTCAGGTATTCAAAATTAATGACATATTGTTCAGGTCTGGTGATGTCATGGTGCAATTTGTGAACTTGTTCCTGGGTAAATTTATCACCAATACCGCCAGCCGCCATGGTGGCCAACTGAATCTGACAAGCATTGTCTAACATGATGGACAAAATGGTGGCCTCTTCAACGTTTTGACCCACGATGGCAGCGCCATGGTTTCTCATGAGAACAGCTTTGCAAGAACCCAAAGCTTTGGCAACGCCTCGGCCAAGATCTTGCGTTCGAATGAGGTCAATGGCGTCGTTGAAATAAGGCAGTCCATCTGCGAAGGCCACAGCGGGTTGGCTGATGGGTTCTAAAGCCTGACTGGTTGCAGACAAAGCCACCGCATAGGTGGGATGCGTGTGAATGACGCTGTTCACTTCAGGCCTGGCTTTGTAAATTTCGGAGTGAATGTAAACCTCGCTGTGTTTGCGTCCACCCCCGCCCACTTTCTCACCTTCAAGATTGCAAAGCACCATATTTTCTAACGTAATTTCATCAAACCCATAACTGTGGGGTTTCATGATGAAGTGAGTTGGGTCGTCGGGCAATCGAATAGAGACATGCCCACGGGTTAAATCGCCTTGCCCCGCATTTTCCAAAATATGCCCTGCATCGATCAGCCGTTGTTTGAGTTCATTGATTTGCATGATGATGACTGGGTGGGGTGAAGGTGAGGTTCAAACAACTTGGACAAGTCGTTGGCAATGGGTGAATACTTGGCGTGCGTGCGCATCATGAAGCTGGTGAAACCATCGCTGTTGTGGTGTTTCTTTTTCTCGTTAGGCAGGTCAATGCGCTCATTGCGTGAGCTGTCACGCACGATGCCCATGGGATCAATGCCAGCTTGTACCTTTTGCATTTCACGTTTCAACATGCGACGGTACATCACGATGCCTTTGTCGGTTGAGCCTAAATTTTCCAATGATCGGTCGGCAATGGGTCCTTGGGAGATCCAAGCCATCATGTCTTGTCCATCGACATTGTCCACAATGAATTCACCTTGTTCATCCACAAAGGGAACTTCGTAGGTATGAACCTTTTCCAGAAGATGCTTGGGTACTTCCACACCATTGGGCGGCACATAAGCGTTGAACCAAAGATGCATGGTGTGCGTGTCATCTACAGGAACTCGCATTTGAAATGAGTAGTAGCGAGACTTTTCATCGCCATTGCCTACGGCGAGCATGTTTGGAAAAACAATAGGGTGTCCCACTTTCCAGTCGTCGCCGTCTTCTGAATGGCCCTCTAGCAACCTGTGCTTGGTCATCCCGTATTCAAATTCTTTGAAATCAATTTTCAAGTGGCGAGTACTGATGGCGACTTTGACGCCTTCTTGCTCTTTTAAAAACTCGTAGTGATGACCATGCAACCATTCTGTGTGCACTGGGTCAAGTGAGTTTTCCATGATCTGAAGCCAGTTGATGGGCAAGATGGTTCGGCCCATGATTCGAATGGTGCCTTCGGCTACAAACCCATCCCAACGAGGGAGCAAGGGCTGCGGCTGTGGACCCATGTAGGCAAACAGCATGCCGCCCATTTCTTCAACAGGATAAGCGTCGGTGCTGACCTTGTCCCGGAAGGCGCACTTGTCTAGCTCATTGGGTTGATGGATGCATTGGCCTTGTGCGTTGTATTCCCAGCCGTGATAAGGACACCGAATGCCGTTTTCTGTGGGTATGCCGTGCGCAAACGATGCCCGTCGGTGGGGACATTGTTCTGCAATCAATCCGAGACGGCCTTGTCTGTCTTTGAAAATGACCAAATCTTCACCCAGCAACCTGACTCGCCTGGTCCATTTGTTCTCTAGATCTACAGCAGCCCCAATGGGTTGCCAATAGCGTCTCATGAGTTCGCCCATAGGCGTACCTCGCCCGACTTCGGTCAACAGCTTATTTTGCTTCACGCTTTCCATGGTGTACCTTCTGCGAAACTCACGAGGTTTTTATTTCTTGAGAATGGTTTTCTTAGCCTTCACGCCAGCTTTGGGCTTGCCTTTTTCTGGCAATGCTTTGCGACCTTCGTCAGCCATCACGTGCTTAATTTCCGTGTTCATGGCCACATCTTTGCGTCGCATTTTGGCAATTTCTTCGCCAGTCTCAAAGTAATCACCTTTGACCGCACGCTGAGCCATTTGTTCATTTCGCTCACTCCAGTCGCCTAATGAATAACCAAACCAGGGTGACTCCGGTTTTAATTTTGGCAGGCCTAACTCTTCCCAGATGGCCTTGGCGTTTTCCATGTATTCTTTTTTCGGCAAGGCGATGGGAGGGAAATCATCTTTCAGGGTGGCGTCAATAAGCAAAGACGAGTCCATGCCATTGTTTCGAGGACTGCGCGGACCGTGTCCTGGATCTCTGTTTTGCAAGACTTGCAAATCTAGTGCAAAGTTGGCACGGTAACTCATGGCCCAAAGCAGGGCGTCAGCATTGTCTGGATCGATGTCGTCGTTCACCGCAATGACCAATTTACCGCCTGAGCGAAGCAAAGAAGCTGCCCCATACAATGCACGCCAAACCTCGGTTTGCGGCATCTTGCGATCGACCACAATCGAGATGACTTTTCTCAAGTTGGTGAGTGGCTCGTGCATGACCACTTTTTTCACGCCCTTGATGCCCATGGCCTTGCTTAAATGATTCAAGAAGACGGGTTCTAGGGCTACTCGTTTGATGAGACTGGATTCTGAAGGCGTGACTTGCGAAATGATGGACGTCAAAATGGCATCTTTGCGACGCGTAATCGCAGTGACCTCCATGTAGGCGTTGAATTCTTGTAAATTCACATGGCCATGTGACTCACCAAAAGGAGCCTCTGGTTCTAGCCACTCGGTGTTGATGTATCCCTCAATCACAATCTCTGCCTCAGCAGGAACCATGAGATCGACCGTTTTGCACTTCACGACATTGATGGATGAACCCGCCAGTCCACCCGCAACATGCAACTCATCGGTGTCTTCCGATAATTTCTGCGCCGATGTGAAGGCAACGCATGGAGGGCATCCCAAAATGACAGCGGCTGGCAAACGTTCGCCACGGGCCTTGGCTTTTTCCCAATGCGTGTAAATACCTGGTTGATTCTCAAGAGACGGATTCATGCCTAGACGAGTAGGAGACTTAACCTGACCCCGGTAGATGCCCATGTTCTGAATGCCAGTCTCTGGGTCTTTGGTGATGTACTGCGACAACGTGGTGTAAGGTGCATTGTCCCAACCTGGTGTGGAGATAGGGATTGGCAAGCTGTCAACGCCTTTGCCTGGCTTCAAAAGCTCTTTGCCTTGCACAACGATTTCTTGGCAAGGTGCATCCTGAACAATGGTGGGTTTGATGGGATTGGCAATGGCACGGCTCCAAGTCTTGCCAATGTCAGCAATGTCGCAACCCATGCCCACGCTGTAAATTTGACGAGTTGCTGCCAGTGCACCCACAACCACTGGAATGTCATATTTTTTCCCTTTGCCATTGACCACATGGGTAAATAGAAAGGCTTTTCGATCGGGTTCTGCAATGCCACCCCGAAATTGCCATCGAACCAAAGGGTGAAGTTCAGTGTCTTTGTTAATGGGTCGATCAACGGTGATCAAAAGACCTTGTTTGTCTAATTCGGCCAAATGTTCGTGAAGATCGCGGTACGCACGGGGTGGCGCTGATAAGGCTGGTTTGGCTGTTTTGCTTGAGGTCGATTTTTTCATGATGACTTAACCAATTATTTTGAGCTTGAGTTTTTAATGACCACTTCATCAAACGACTTGGTCCATTTGCCAAATGTGTCCATGGTGACGACCGGGTCGATCACTTCAATTTTCATCGTGGGGTAGGGGTTGGTGACCTTGGTGCTGGCAGGGTAGTAATGCAAGGAAGCCAATAATTTCTGTGTTTCTGGCGACAGCATGTAATCGTAAAAAAGAAGCGCAGCGGCAGGGTGTTGCGCTTTTTGCGCAATAGCAACATTGAATCCTTGGGCGACCACTGGGTCAAGTGCAAACCAATCGACCGGCTTACCTGCACGCTTGTCTTTTTCTGGCAGGTCGATGTAAATCGTGAGAGCCAATGGCACTTCGCCAGCAATCACGAGGTTGTGCAACAGAGAGGCGCCCAATCGGGCTGACATGCCATTTTTGGCGACCAGCTCGCGGAAATATTTGACACCTTTTTCCTCGCCCATGACAGAGACAACTTTGCTGTACCACTCTTCAGCCTTGGATTCAACGCCTAACTTGCCCTTCCATTTAGGGTCCAACAAATCGTTGTAAGTCTTGGGCAGGTCTTCTTTTTTGATCAGCTGTGTGTTGTAGGAATGAACCGTGACGTTCATGAAAACAGTGGTCCAGTTTTTATGAGCTGGGTTTGCAAGAGGGATTAAATCCTTGGTAAAAGGCGAAGTGATCGGTTGAAGAAGTTTTTCTCGGTACACAGCTTCCATTTCACTGGCTGGCATCATGATCACATCGACTTCTGGTCGTTTGCCTGCAGCTTCTCGAATAACGCGCTGTGTGACGTTGTTGCTGCCAGAGCGCCAAGATTTAACTTTGATGCCGTATTTGGCTTCGAAAGGTGCAATGATCAAAGGTAAATCTTGTGGCCTGAATGCGGTGTAAAGCGTCAGCGTGCCTTCCTTCGTTGCTGCCTCTAAAAGCTTGTCAGAACGATCAGGCTTGTCGTATTGCAAGAGATTCAAATTGGATGGCGTGGGTGAGCCGGCCATGGAGGGGACGTTTGCTGGAGGGGCAGTGGTTTGCGCTGCAATCGAAAAAGACAAAGCAAGCAAGCACAAGCTTGAAAATTTTATAAAGGCTTTTGAGCCGTTTACTCGCAAACCAAAGCATTCGATGTTTGAAGTCATGTCGTGTCCCCTAATGTCAATTGATTCACTCACTGCATCCAACGAGATCCTGCCAGCATGATGGCAGCGCCGAGGGTAACTGCTGGGAAAAGCCACCAAGCAGGAATCATGTTTTCTGAATGTGGCGGCAAAGTTTTGGGGTGACTTGGTATCGAGCTTGCAGTCGAGGTCAATGAAGAACCTGCCTTAGATTGGCTTCGCTCAGACATCTCGCTGACTTGCTCCGTAGCCTGATCATTAGAATGTTCAGAGGCACGATCCGTGGCGTGTTCAGAGTTTTTGGGGCTCATTGCTTCCTGAAACGCTTTAAAAAAATCATCGGCCATTTTTTTCGCAACACTGTCAATCAGTCTGGAGCCCACTTGCGCTAGCTTGCCACCAATTTGTGCCTTGGCGCCGTAAATTAAATCAGTTCCCTGATCAGCATCTTTCAGGTTGACAGTGGCAGAGCCTTTGCCAAATCCGATAGCGCCGCCTTGCAGTTCAAAGTCCATCACACATGACTCTGGTACCTTGGCTTCTGAGATTTTGAGAGAACCTTGAAAGCGCGCTTTTAGGGGACCGATGGCCGTTTTGATGACGATTCGAAATTCTTCTGGCGTGACTCGCTCTACAGATTCACAACCTGGCAAGCATTCCTTCAAAATCAGAGGGTCGTTTAAGGCGCTCCAAACTTGTTGACGCTGCGCTGCGATGTATTGCTGGCCCAAAATTTCCATGGTGCTACTTTCTTCGCGAGGTTGACTGCGACTGTGAGAATTAATGCGCTTTTTTCTTCATGGCCGCTGAAGTGTTGACCATTGAATGCAAACTTCTAGCGTAGTCAATGGCGCCTTGTTCATCCATGCGAGGTGCCACTCGCAAATACTCTTTGAGGCCTAAGATGGCAGGGCGAGGACGGCTCAGTAAGGTATCGCAAAAGCGTTTGACTTCGGCATGAAGTTGGGCTTGTGTCACGACGTTGCTCACAATGCCATAAGACTGAGCTTGAGTGGCACTGATGAAGTCGGCGGAATAAGCCATGTACAAAATAGCATTTCGATTCATTCGATCATAGATCGCCGACATGACCATGGTCGGCATGACGTTGTGTGCAATTTCAGGGATGTTGAAGGTGGCCGTATCACTTGCGAATGAAACATCACAAAGGGCTGCAATGGCCGTCCCAAAGCCCATGCATTTTCCTTCAATGACGCCGATGACGGGTACCAGGCAACTGCGCAATGCTTTGTAACTGTTGAAAATTGAATCGTATTCTGGGCGGCGTGAATAGGCTTCTGGGGATGGTGGAAAGTCTGCATCACGAACGCGACCCGTACAAAAATCTGGCCCGACGCTGGTCAGAACCACACAGTCGGAGGTTTCATGTGCATTCATCACCGCATCAGACAAGGCAGCTGCCATGCTGTCTGACACGCCATTGCCTTCAGCGCGGTTGAAAGTAACGCGCAAAATACGCCCATCTTGTTGTATGTTGATTTGGTCGCTCATGCTTGACTCCCTGTGAAATGATGAAAAAAGTGGCGCATCAATGCTGCGTTAAATAATTGGGTTTGATCAATGTTAGGTAAATGACCGGCATTGGGAATGATGTCCAGATGTGAGCCTGAAATGATTTGCTGCATCGCTTGCATGGCCAACGGTAGAGGACCGTCATTCGCACCTGCGATCAAGCTTGTCGGAACCTTGATTTGATCGACCTGGGGCAAATAATGTAGGCCCTGAATGGCTTTAGCACAACTTAAAAATCCATTGATTTGCGTGAGCCCAATGGTGTCCTTGAATGCTTTGGCTGTTGCTGGGTTAGCAGCGAGGAATTCGGAACCAAACCAACGCTCAGTCGTGACGTTGGCAAGGCTTTGGCAGCCATCTTGAATGGCGCTTGCCATTCGATCGTTCCAAACATCGCCCAAAGCAGCAGGCATGTCTGCACGGCAGTCACACAAGACCATGCTTAACAAACGGTCAGCATGTTGAATGCCAAAACCTATCCCACTCATGCCCCCCAAAGACAGCCCAACATAATGAGCCTTTTGAATATGGAGCCCATCCAGGACAGACAAGCTGTCAGCCACTAAGTCGTCCATGGTGCAACTTTGTGTCATGCATTCAGATTGGCCATGCCCTCTGGTGTCAGCGCAAATGACACGCCAGCCAGTGGCAGCCAGCAAGCTGGCTTGTTCATGCCACATCATGCTAGAAGAAAGGATGGAATGGTTCATCAAAACAGCAGGGCCATCAGAGGGGCCTGATATGTGAACCGCTATTTGGCCAGCTGGCCCGGGTAACATCAAAGTTTGAGTTGGCATGTCAGTTGGCCATTGAGAGTTAAATTAGCTGGCTGGTTGAGCATCGTTCAATGCACACCAGATGGCTTGTGGCGTCATGGGCAGGTAGTCAATTTTGGCGCCCCGTGTAGATAAAGCATCGTTGACTGCACTTGCGATGGCAGCTGGGCTACCCAAATAACCTGCCTCACCAGACCCTTTTTGGCCAAACTCTGTGAGGGGTGATGGGGTGCAATGGTCAACAATGGTGATGGCCGGAACTTCTGCAGACGATGGCAGCAAATAATCCATGAAAGTGCCCGACAAAAGTTGACCCTCTGGAGAGAAAGCAAATTTTTCCATGAGCGCGGCACCCAAGCCATGCGCAATGCCACCATAAGTCATGCCATGCACGACATCTGGGCTGATCATGACCCCACAGTCGTGACCGCAGACGTATTTGCGCACGGTCACTTTGCAAGTGCCAGGATCGATGCTGACCAACACCACATGAGATTCGAAAGAATGACAGGGGTACATTTGAACTCGGCCATCTTCAGTGGGCAACATGCCGCCAGTAGGAACTTCCCAAACAAATTTTTCTTGAAGTCCAGGTTCCATGCCTTCGGGCAGTTTGTGAAATTTGCGGTGCGCAATTTCTACCAAGGCATCCCAGGACAATTTTTTTTCAGGCTGGTTTTTGACTTGGACGTGACCGCCCTCGTAGTCCAATTGGTCAAGTGAAACGCTCAGGTTGTGCGCCGCAATCAGCAGCAGTTTGTGCTTAATTTTTTTGGCGGCACCAGCTGCTGCGCCTCCTAGCATGATCGCCATTCGGCTACCTACCGGACTGTTGGAGGGCAGTGCGTTCAATGAATCTGCGTGCAGGACGCGAATGCTGTCAGGTTCTCTGTGAAGCACCTCGCCCACGACGGTGGAAACCATGGTTTCGTGGGCTTGGCCCGAACTGGAGGTGCCCATCAAGGCGGTCACTGACCCAGACAAATCAACACGAACCAAACAAGAGTCCATCCAAGTGGTCGTTTCGTTTTTGGGGTTGAACAAGGGTTCGAACGAAGAATTGCCGCCTGACGGCTCTAGGCAAGTTGAAATGCCGATGCCGGCCAATTGACCCGATGCTCTTAAGGCATCACGCTCCTTGAGCAAATCATCATAAGCTGCCGTGTTGAGGGCTTTGGTCATGACGGTGTCGTAATCCCCGGAATCGTAGGAAGTTCCGCTGGGGATTAAATAGGGAAACTCGTCTTTGCCGATCATGTTGAGACGGCGCAGTGCAATGCGATCGATGTTGAGAAAACGGGCTACTTTGTCAATGCCTGTTTCAATGGCATAGTTGGTTGGCGCTTGCCCAAAACCTCGTACAGCTTCCTGGGGTGTTTTGTGGGTCAAGACGGCCATGGCATCGTATGACACGCTCTTGATTCGGTAAGGGCCAACAATGGCACCAACTGGCTTGCCCAACTGCAAAGGCGAACGGCCGGAATAGGCGCCGATGTCGTCTACCGCCTTCATGCGCATGCATTTGATTTCGCCATTGTTTTGAAAGCCCAAAGTAACATCAAAAATGCGGTCGGGGCCTTGCATGTCACCGCCGCGCATATTCTCTAATCGATCTTCTATCAATCTGACGGGACGGCCTAATTTTTTGGCCAAATAACCTACCAGAACAGTGTGCTTGAGGCCTCGCTTGACGCCATAACTGCCACCCACATCGACATCGAAGTGAACACGAACAGCATTGCCAGATAGGCGCAGGGCCTTGGCTACTTGATCAGGAAATTTGGGCATCTGAATTGAAGCCCAAACATCCAAAATTCCAGTTGAATCGTTCCATTGACAGGCGACTGCAAAAGTCTCAATGGGGACCGTCGCGTTTCGAGCCCAACTGACCCGGTAGCTGAGTTGATGGTCGCATTGGGAAAAATCTTGGTCCACCGGGCCCCACACAAAGTGGCGGTGAAAAATAACATTGCTGCCATGTGCAGGGTGTACCAAAGTGGCGTTGGGCAGCAAGGCTTCTTGCGGGTCGACCACAGCTGCGAGTTGCTCGTATTCAACAAATACCAATTCAGCAGCGTCTTCTGCAAGGGCTCTGCTGTCGGCAACAACGGCAGCCACCCATTCGCCAGCGTAACGGGTGACACCGAAGGCCATGGGATAACGAGTGACCTGCGGCGCATCGACGCCGGGAAGCATGGCCTCTGTATTTTGCCGAAGCTCTTCGCCGGTTAAGACGGCATGAACTCCTGGCATCGCCAAAGCTTCACGGGTATCGATGGATTTGATTTTGGCACTTGCATAAGGCGATGCCACCAAAGCCACATGCAGCATGCCTTGAACCTGAATGTCAGCGGCATAACGGCCTTGACCCACAACAAAGCGTTTGTGCTCAACAGCGCGGCGATGTTTGCCAATGAAGCGAAATGGGCTTTGGCTCATGATCACTTGCTTTCAGGTTGGGTTGCATGCATCACAGCGTCCACAATTTGTTGATAGCCTGTGCAACGGCAAATATTGCTGCTGATAGCATCTCTCACTTGGTCTTCTGTGGGGTGGGGATTGTCAGCGACCAGCGCATGGCATGCCATCAGCATGCCGGGCGTGCAGTAGCCACATTGAAGAGCGTGTTTTTCACAAAATGCATCCTGTATTTTTGTCATCACACCGCGTTCAGGCGCAAGTCCTTCCACGGTGGTTACACGCATGTCATCGGCTTGAACTGCAAACATACAACACGAGCGCACCGGTTCGTCATTCAACATCACTGTACAGGCGCCACAAACGCCGTGCTCGCACCCAACGTGAGTGCCAGTCAGTCCAAGGTCATCGCGAATGAAATCGACCAGGCTGGTACGCGGTTCTACAAGACGGCGCTGCAGGGTGCCATTGACTTCGATTTGAATCGATTTTTGAAACGAGTGGGTGGAGTCGGTCATGTGATTGAGGATGCATGGAGGGTGGCGCAAGCTTGTGCATAAGCAGTTTCTAGCGCTCGGCACAGAAGGACCTCGGCCAGATGTTTGCGATAAGCTGCTGTAGCATGCATATCACTTCCAGGCTGAGTTGATTGAACGGCCTCATGTGCGATGTGTCGCGCTTGATCAGGGCTGATAGTTTGTCCAATCAAAGTCTTGGCTAGATCTGGAAATGCAAGTGGCGTTCCATCGACACCGCCTAGGCCAAAACTGATTCGATGAACGCGACCATCTTCGTGGGTTTGAATTTGGCAGGCGGCAGAGGCCATGGCAAAGTCGCCCTTTCGAATGGCCGTCTCCTCAAAGGCGGTTCCGATGCGAGTCCCTTGCCAAACGGGCCAATCGATTTGAGTCAGGGCTTCTGTGTCTGAAACCGCGGTGAACATGGGGCCTAGAAAAAACTCATTCGCCTTGAGTTGTCTTGAACCATCCGATTTTGATTCAAGCTTGAGGCTTGCCTCCAGAACCAATGCGGCCAGTGCTAATTCTGCAGAAGGATCAGCATGGACCAGACTGCCGCCCACAGTGCCGCGGTTGCGTGTTTGCTCATGACCCACCCATTGCAAACCTTTTCCAACCAAAGGGAGAAGGGCGTGAAGTTGGGGGTGAAACTCTAGATCGCGTTGCCTGACACCGGCGCCCAATTTGACTTGACCTTCAGTCATTTCAATGTTCTTGAGTTCGTCTAATCGGTTGATGTCAATCAACAGGCTTGGCCTGGCCAATCGCATTGCCATCATGGGTACCAAGCTCTGGCCACCCGCAATCAATTTGGCATCGCCACCGTTCTGGCTCAGCATGTCTAATGCATGTGAAAGATTTTCAGCGCGAATGTAGTCAAAAGCAGCGGCTTTCATGCTCTGACAACACCCTTGTTAAATTTGATTTTTCTCACAAAGAACTCCTTCGGCAACACCGATTGGTTTTGCCCTGTTAAGGGGGCTATGGACTTCAGTTTATTTCAGACAAGTCGAGCAAATCTCACACTTCAGCAAGAAATCTAATGCTTAGGTAAGATAGGGGTATGAGAAAACTTCCACCATTGAATGCAGTCAGGGCATTTGAGGCTGCCGCACGGCATGTCAGCTTTACCAAGGCCGCCAAAGAACTTTTTGTCACACATGGTGCCGTCAGCAAGCAAGTTGCCACGCTTGAAACTTGGCTGGGAACGACTTTGTTCAATCGAGCTCAATCCCAATTAAGCCTGACGGATGCAGGCAGAACATTCTTGGCTGCTGTCACACCTGCTTTAGATCGAATAGCCGTCACCTCCATGCAATTGTTGGAGCAAACTGAACCCACGGCTTTGAAAATCAGTGCCCCACCGACTTTCACCATGAGATGGCTGATTCCCCGAATTTCAGCTTTTCAAAGGCGGCGGGGTGGTGTGGAGGTCAAATTAACAACTTCTACAGCCCCTGTCAATTTTGAAGATCGCCTCTACGACATCGCTATTCGCGGCTCACATCAACCCATTCCAGGGATGCTTTCAGTCCCATTCATGACCGAAACCATTGTGCCGGTGTGCCATCCCGATTTGATGGAAAACGGCCAATTAGACAGCCCCCATTTACTTGCCAATCACACCTTGATCAGCTACGACACAGAGCCCATGGCTTGGTCTGAGTGGTTGCCTATTGCCGGTCAAGCCGATTTGCGCGTTTCTCACAGCCTGCAATTTGAACAAATGTATTTTGCGCTACAAGCCGCAGCAGAGGGCCTGGGTGTTGTGTTAGTTCCTTTGTTCTTGGTAGCTGATGACATCATTGCCGGCCGCATGTGCGCCCCTTTCGGCTTGTTGGCAGCGCGGCAGCGTCGCTACTACGCCAATGCACCTCTCAGTGCCCAAGAAAGTCCCGTCATCGATGGCTTCTGTGAGTGGTTGCTCAAAGAAGGTCAGGACACAGAACAATCAATCGACCAGCTTTCGATGGGTATGGGGTGGACGCCCAATTTGCCGTCTTGAGTGTGAGTATTTCTCGGGTTGTGTCAGATGCTTGCCTCTTTTAAAAAGTGCATCATCGGCGCATCAAATTGAATTTGCAGTCATGAGTCAATCAAAAACAGGTTATCCAGATCTTCACGACCATTTAGAGACCTTGAAACAACGTGGTTTGTTGCAAGTGATCGATCGTCCTATCGACAAAGATTCCGAACTACATCCCTTGGTGCGTTGGCAATTTGTGGGTGGCATGGATGAGGCAGAACGAAAAGCATTTTTGTTTACCAACATCGTCAATGCCCAAGGCCGCAAATATGAGATACCGGTTGTCGTGGGTGCATTGGCAGCCAATCGTGAAATCTACAGTGTTGGCATGGGCTCCTCGGTAGAGGAAATACAGGCCCGTTGGGATCGCGCAATTTCAAACCCTATTCCTCCCAAGATGGTTGAGAAGGCGGAATGCCAGGAGGTTGTGCATGAAGGTGCAGACTTGTTGGGTGATGGCAAGGGCCTAGACATGTTGCCTATTCCCATCTCAACACCAGGATTTGACAGCGCGCCAACCCTGACGGCTACTAACGTGATCACTGTCGATCCTGAAACCGGCGTGCAAAACATGGGAACCTACCGGTGCGCTCTGAAAGCGTCTGACCGCATGGTTGTTCGCATGGCCACCCGTGTGGGCGGTGCAGGAGGCTATTTGCATTACCAAGCCTGGAAGAAAGCCGGCCACAAAACGATGCCTTGTGCCGTGGTTTTAGGTTGCCCCCCGTTTGTGGCATTCATGGGTCCTCAAAAATTGCCCATCGGCATGGATGAATTTGATGTGGCGGGTGGTTTGGCAGGCGTACCGATTCAAATTACACAAGCCCGAACGGTCAACCTGCACGTTCCAGCTCAAGCTGAAATTGTGATTGAAGGCCAAATTGATTTGGACATGCTAGAGCCCGAAGCCCCCTTTGGTGAATCGCATGGCCATGTGGCATTGGAAGAGTTCAATCTGCCCATGAAAATCACGGCCATCACGCATCGCTTCAAGCCAGTCATTCCTTCTTACATCAGCCAGGTTGCACCCAGTGAATCCAGTGTGATCAAGCGAGTAGCCTACGAACCCCTGTTTTTGGCTTACCTGCGCACAACACTGGGAATTCGCGGCGTGAAAAAGGTTTCCTTGCACGAGCCTTTGACGGGCTTGCTGCGAGTCACCATTGTTACTTTTGAAAAGACAACCCCTAAAACAGAAATTTGGCGAGCGCTTTATGGCGCGGCCTTTTTTAAAGGGGATTGCGGCAAGATCGTGATTGCCGTCAATGAGGACATCGACCCCGACAATGCAGATGCTCTGCTTTGGGCGATGGCTTACCGCATGAATCCTACGGCTGATGTGAGAACACTTGACCACCGCGGTCAGGGTCACGGGCCGAAGCGGGAGAATGATGGTGAGGAAGACTCCACATTGCTGATGGACGCCACCATGAAAGGCGATATGCCGCCCTTGGCGCTGCCAACCAAAGAGTACATGGAGCGTTCGAAGCTCATTTGGGAGGAGCTGGGATTGCCCAAGCTACGCCCTCAAGCACCATGGTTTGGCTACTCCTTAGGCGATTGGCTGCCACAGTGGGATGAGTCTGCTAAGCGCGCTGCCACGGGACTTTATTTAGAAAATGGCATGATCAGCCTCAAACAACAGCGCAATGACGTGAAGGCCGAATCCAAATTCAGACCTGACGAAGACAATTGATCAAATGACATCGGCAAAGCAGAGCATCTTATGAGTCACTCAAGTACTTCTAAAACCCCACGGCGTTTGATTGTGGGCATCAGTGGTGCATCTGGCATTGTCTACGGCGTTCGCATTCTTCAAGTTTTGCAGCATTCAGACATCGAAACGCATTTGGTCATGAGCGATTCAGCGCGCATGACACTGGCCACAGAGCTGGACATGAACGTGAAAGAAGTCGAAGCACTGGCCACCGAGGTGCACAACGCTAAAAATATTGGCGCAACCATTTCATCAGGATCTTTCAAAACCATGGGCATGGTGGTTGCACCTTGTTCCATCAAATCTTTGTCAGAAATTGCTTATGGCATGACCGGTGGCTTACTTTCCAGAGCGGCCGACGTGGTGCTGAAAGAGCGCAGAAGGTTGGTCCTCATGATTCGCGAAACGCCGCTTCACAGTGGGCATCTTCGGACCATGTTGCAAGCCTCTGAAAACGGCGCTATCTTGATGCCCCCAGTCCCTGCTTTGTATGCGCGTCCTCAATCCATCGACGACATGGTGAACCATACGGTAGGCCGTTGTCTTGACTTATTTGACATCGAAACAGATTTGGTCAAACGCTGGGCCGGTATGGGGCAAGACAATTAAATTCATAGATAACAATCAGGGCCATCCGTTGAACATGCAAACCTTATTTGTTTATTACAAACTACCGATTGCTGATCATGCTCAGTGGCGCCCGCGAGTTGAAGCTTTTCAAAATGAACTGAAGCAAAAGTGGTCGGGCCTCAGTGCAGTGTTAATGCAAAGACCGGAAGCCACGCCAGATGGCATTGAAACCTGGATGGAAATCTACAGTCACCACCAAGGCGTCACCCAAGAGATGATGGACAGCATCGCTGCTGAAGCCTTAGCTCATGGCTTGCCGCCAAAGAGGATGTCTGAGTTTTTTATTCCCTTGAGATAAAAACAATCCGATCCACCTGTCTATTTGAGGAGCACAAAGATGACAGAACCTACGCATTCAGGGCAGCCCGCTGACAGCAGCCCTGCCGAAAATCTAACCCATCCAAACAGTCAAGCGCTACCTCAACTTGCCCGTCGAGGTTTTTTGAGTGGCGTTCTTGCCTCAGGGGCTGTTGCTGCCGGTACGGCGGCATCGCTGGTTTCCAACCCTGTGCAAGCAGCAGGTCCTGCCAAGCCCTCTGTTTTACCGCCCTCGGCCAAAGGGGCCTTGGCAGAAACCGGGGTGCCACCCGATCTGGGTCATGCCCCAGGTGCCGGCATGCCTGGCTCAGACTTCATGGTCGATGTGATCAAGTCACTGGACATTAAATACTTACCATCCAACTGCGCGTCGAGTTTCCGAGCCTTGCATGAATCGCTGATTGATTATGGTGGCAACACCAAGCCTGAGTTCCTAACCTGCATGCACGAGGAGTCGGCAGTAGCCATGGGCCATGGATATTTCAAAGCCTGTGGCAAGCCCCTCCTGACACTTTGTCACGGAACAGTCGGATTGCAACATGCCTCCATGGCCATCTACAACGCTTGGTGTGATCGCGTACCCGTGATTGTGGTGGGTGGCAATGACCTTGATGCGGCCTATCGGCCACCTGGTGTTCCCACCTTCCATGCAGCGCAAGACATCAATGCCATGGTCCGCGATTACACCAAGTGGGACGATACGCCCGTGTCTTTGCAACACTTCTCGCAGTCATTCGTTCGCGCCTACAAAATTGCCATGACGCCACCCTACGGCCCCGTGGCTATCTCGCTTGATGCGGCTTTGCAAATGGCGCCCGTTCATTTGCACGAAGGCAAGATGCCTTACATCCCTAAGTACATTCCCACATCGCCACCACAAGGTGACTCGGGGGCTGTTAAAGAAGCTGCAAAAATGTTGGTTCAAGCCAACAATCCCGTGATCGTGGTCGACCGAGCCGCCAGAACCCCTGAAGGTGTTGCCCTTTTGGTTCAATTGGCAGAGTTGCTGCAGGCCAAGGTGATTGATCAGGGAAGTCGCATGAACTTTCCTAAAACGCATTATTTAAGTGCACCTGCTACAGCCATTGCCAATGCAGACGTGATCATTGGCATGGAACTCTCTGATTTTTGGGCAACCGTCAATGCCTACACCGACAATAATTCAAACGATGGTCACGGTACCAATGCCTCTCGCATCAAGCCACAAACCAAGCTGATCAGCATCAACTCGGTGGATCTCAACACAAAATCAAACTACCAAGACTTCCAGCGCTTTCAAGTTGTGGATGTGCAAATGGCAGCCGATGCCCAAACCACTTTGCCATCATTGATAGAGGCCGTTCGTTCTGCTTTGCCCAACGACAAAAAAGATGCCATTGCAAAACGTGGTGAACTGCAACGCAAAACTTACGAAGAAGACCGCATTCGAACACGCACGGCTGCAGCCTTGGGTTGGAATGAAAGTCCCATCAGCACAGCGCGTTTGGTCATGGAAACGTTTGCTGCTGTCAAGAATGAAGATTGGGCCTTGGTCGCTTCGGAAGGCAATGTGAGCAATTGGCCCGTGCGTTTGTGGCCGATGGAAAAACATCATCAGTGGTTGGGCAGATCAGGTGGCTACGGCGTGGGTTATGGTGCGCCTGCCTCGGTTGGGGCTGCATTGGCCAATCGCGATTTAGGTCGTTTTTCTGTCAGCATTCAATCAGATGGCGACTTGATGTTTGCCCCAGGCGTGCTGTGGACTGCTGCCAAACACAAAATTCCATTGCTGTCAGTGATGCACAACAACCGCGGGTACCACCAGGAAGTGATGCACATTCAACGCTTGGCCAATTTCCGCAATCGCAAAGTGAACCTGGACGGTGACATGGGCCCTGTAGGAACCAGCATCGAAAATCCTGACATTCAGTACCACGAGTTGGCCAAATCGATGGGCTGGTGGGCGAAGGGCCCAATCAAAGATCCTGCCCAATTGGCTTCGGCTTTGAAGGAAGCCGTTGCAGTGGTGAAGTCTGGCCATCCTGCGTTGCTCAACGTATGGACTCAACCTCGTTGAAGAAGGAGACAACCATGAAAAATAATTCAATCAATTCTTACTTCAACAAACTTGTCTTGATAGCGATCATGGCCTTGATATCTTCACATGCAATGGCTCAAGCCCCTCAGGCTTCGGCTGACAAAGGCAAGCAAGCCTATGTCAAAAATGGTTGCTGGGGATGTCATGGTTTTGTTGGACAGGGCGGCATTGCCGGACCCAAGTTAGCGCCAGAGACCAAGCCAATTGAGTATTTCCAAGCTTTTGTCCGCTATACCAATGGCCCCATGCCGCCCTACAGTGAAAAGATTCTTTCAAATCAAGACTTGACCGACATTCATGCTTACCTTAAGTCAATTCCCAAGGGCCCTGACTACAAAACATTGCCTTTGTTAAATTGATTCAAGCTTGTAATCATTTGTCTTACTGATTTTCCCCAACTGCAGGCCATGCAGGCGCATGACACAATGTGCTTCATGGCCTGTTCTGTTTTTCAGGGCAGCATCTGAGAAATTGAAACCATGCAGCAAGATATTTTGATCAATTGGTCCCCCCAAGAAACACGCGTCGCTGTCGTGGAGCAGGGCGCGGTGCAAGAATTGCACGTAGAAAGATCTCTTGAGCGTGGCTTGGTCAGCAACATTTACCTGGGAAAAGTTGCCCGTGTGTTGCCGGGTATGCAGTCGGCTTTCATTGACATCGGCTTAGAACGTGCCGCTTTTTTGCACGTGGCCGATGTTTGGCAAAGGCAGCCTGAGGGCGAGCCTCCCCAAGTTGCACGCAGCAGTCAAGCGCTGGTACCCATTGAAAAACAAGTCTTTGAAGGTCAAGCCTTGATGGTCCAAGTGGTCAAGGATCCGATTGGTACCAAAGGCGCTAGGCTTTCGACGCAAATTAGCATTGCCGGACGACATTTGGTTTTTTTGCCCCAAGACGATCACATTGGTGTGTCGCAAAAAATCCCACCCGATCAGCGCGATGCGTTAAGAGCACGTTTGCAAAATTTGGTGGGAACACAGGGTGGTGGTTTTATATTGAGGACCAATGCGGAAGATTCCAGTGACGCAGAGTTGGAGGAGGACATTGCTTACCTTCGAAAAACTTGGGCGCGAATCAAGGATGCTTCTGTCAAGCTCCCTGTGCAGTCATTGCTTCACCAAGATTTGACGCTTTTGCAAAGAGTTTTGCGAGATCTGGTAGGTGAGGGCACTCAAACCATTCGCCTGGATTCCAAGGAGCAGTTTGAATACTTGTCAGCTTTTGCCAAGGAGTTCATGCCAGCTTCAGCAACTCGACTTCAACTTTACAAAGGCGAGCGTCCTATTTTCGATTTGTACGCAATCGATGAAGAAGTCGCCAAAGCTTTAGGCCGCCGCGTTGAATTGAAATCGGGTGGCTACCTCATCATTGATCAAACAGAAGCCCTGACCACTGTCGATGTGAACACCGGTGCTTATGTAGGAGCGCGAAATTTCGACGACACTATTTTTAAAACGAACTTAGAAGCCGCACATGCCATTGCTCGTCAACTCCGGTTGCGCAATTTGGGTGGGATCATCATTGTTGACTTCATTGACATGTCTCGAGAAGAACATCAAACAGCCGTGCTTGAAGAGTTTAAAAAGCAATTAAGCCGTGATCGCGTTAAAACCATGGCGGGTGGTTTTTCACAACTTGGCTTATTGGAAATGACGCGCAAGCGAACTCGCGAGTCTTTGTCGCACATGCTGTGTGAGCCATGCCCAAGTTGCGAGGGCAAGGGAAGCGTCAAAACCAATCGCACGGTGGTCTACGATATTTTGCGTGAAATACTGCGTGAAGCTCGCCAGTTCAATCCTCGAGAGTTTCGAGTGGTGGCGGCACCTGCTGTCATTGAGTTATTGCTTGACGAAGAAAGCCAACACCTTGCTGCCCTGTCTGATTTCATCGCCAAACCTATTTCGTTACAAAGCGAAACTGCCATGGGTCAAGAGCAATACGACATTGTGCTGCTCTGATTCAAGTAGCATCGATTTTGTGATGCAATCTTGAATAGACGCCACCTGCCTTCAGCAGCTCTTCATGGCGTCCTTGCTCCACAATTTCTCCATGCGACATCACAATCACGCGGTCAGCATGCTCAATGGTGGAAAGCCGGTGGGCAACGATGAGGGTGGTGCGACCCTTCATTAAATTTTGCAAAGCATCTTGTACCCATCGCTCGGATTCATTGTCAAGTGCTGAGGTGGCTTCGTCTAAAATTAAAACAGGTGCATTTTTATAAAGTGCTCGGGCAATGGCCAAGCGCTGACGTTGCCCACCTGACAGTTCGGTGGCGTTGTGTCCCAGTAGGGTGTCCATGCCTTGTGGCAGTTTACTCACATGTTGGTCAAGGTTGGCCGCTTCCAAACATTCTTTAATTTTGGTGCGATCGACAACTTGTCCCAATGCAATGTTGGCTGCAACGGTGTCATTCAACATCACGACATCTTGACTCACCATGGCAAATTGCTGACGCAATTGTGGAAGCGGCCAGTCCTGAATGTCCGTGCCTTGGAAAATAACTTGGCCAGAGCTGGGTTGAACAAAACGCGGCAATAAATTGACCAAGGTGGATTTGCCCGAGCCGCTGGTGCCGACAAAGGCCACTGTTTCACCTGCCTGAATGCGAAGACTTAAATTATTGACTGCAGGTGAGGAATCGGCCGCATATTGAACATGAACATTTTGAAACTCAATGCACGGATGATTACTTGAATCTGATGCAGTTTTCATGCTTTGAGCACTGGGGCGGGTTGCTTTACCTTCCACTTCAACTTGAACTTCCTCAAGCAAGCGCAGACCTCGTTCAAGCGCGGCCAAGCCTCGAGTGACCGGTGTTGCTATATCAGCCAGTCGCTTGATAGGGGATACCAGCATGAGCATGGCTGTGATGAAAGCCACAAAGCCGCCTACGGTGGCGCCCTCTAAGCCAGTTCGGCTTTGAATCAAGGCCACCACCAAAACGGTCGACAAAGCCACAGCTGCCATGAGTTGTGTCAGAGGGGACATGGCGGCCGATGCAATGGTTGACTTCAAAGCCAAACTTCGAAGTCTTTGGCTTAAGGCTTGAAAACGATTGAGTTGACTTTCTTGTGCTCCATGAAGTCGAACCATACGGTGCGCCAAAACATTCTCTTCCACCACATAGGCTAAATTGTCAGTTGCAGTTTGACTGTCACGGGTAAGGCCATAAAGGCGCTTAGACAGTTTCTTCATGATCCAAGCTGAACCAGGTACCACGATGAAGACCAGCATGGTGAGTTTCCAGTTCAAAAACATCAGGTAGCTGATTAAGGCCAGCAATGTGAAACCATCTCTTGAGAGGCCTAACAGAGCAGAGATGAGTTGCGTCGCGCCTGTTTGAACTTCATAGACCAGGGTGTTGGACAAGGCACTGGCAGATTGTTTGCTGAAAATAGACATGTCAGCCTGCATCAGTCTGCGAAACAAGGCTTCACGCAAGGCTTGCATGCCATCGTTGGCAATGCGTGCGAGGGCGTACTGAGAAACAAAAAATGCAAGGCCTCTGATGAAAAAGATCCCGATGACTGCCGTTGGTACCAGCCAAAGTGGCAGGCTATTTTCGGCAAACCCTTCATCTAGAAGGGGTTTAAAGAGGGCGGGAATGAGGGGCTCAGTGGCCGCAGCCACGATAGTAGCCAAGATGGCAAGGGCCCAAGGGCCTTTTTGTTGGCCAAAGTAAGGCCAAAGACGACGCATCCGCCGCAGGTAACTTAAGTCCTGTTGGGGGTTGTCTTGGTCGTTTTGTGTCATTCACATGATTTTAACGCGTGTCACAATGCTAAATTAACGGTGTATTGACCAGACATTCCTATGAAAAAGTCCTCATTTTTGACCTATTTTTCGCATTTAAAAGCGCATTTCAATGCCTTGTTTTTGAGCTGTGTCTTTGCCACCAGCACTGCATGGGCTCAGTTCAAGGTCGACGTATCTGGCGTTGGATTGACGCAAGTACCTATCGCCATTGCAAGTTTCAAGGGGGAAGACACTGCACCACAAAAGACCTCTGCCATTGTGTTGGCAGACTTGGAAAGAAGTGGTCAGTTTAGAGGGGTTCCCAATTTGGGTTTGACCATGGATGAACTCACGCGACCTGATCATGCTTTGTTGCGACAGAAAAGTGCAGATGCCCTGGTGGCAGGCAGTTCATCGCGTCTTGCAGATGGTCGCTATGAAATACGTGCCAAGTTATGGGATGTTGTTTCCGGTCAAGAACGAGGTGACTACCGCGAAACTGTGGCTGCAGCTGACTTGCGTTTATCAGCGCACCGCCTGGCCGATTGGGTCTATGAAAAACTAACGGGTGAGAAGGGCGTCTTCGCAACCCGAATTGCTTACATCACCAAGACCAACGGCAAATACAGTTTGTGGATTGCGGATTCTGACGGTGAGAATGCGCAATCTGCCTTAACCAGTGCAGAGCCCATCATTTCACCGTCTTGGTCGCCCAAGGGCAATCAGTTGGCCTATGTTTCGTTTGAGTCTCGAAAGCCAGTCATTTATGTGCACGAGTTGGCCACAGGCAAACGCAAAATCATGGCCAATTTCAAAGGCTCAAACAGCGCGCCAGCGTGGTCGCCTGATGGGCGATCTTTGTTGGCCACATTGAGCCGAGATGGGGGTTCTCAGTTGTATCTGATCGATATTGCCTCAGGTGAAGCTAAACGCTTAACTCAAAACTCAGGGATCGATACTGAGCCTAGCTTTGCCCCCGATGGCTCAAAAATCTACTTTGTATCTGATCGAGGCGGAAGTCCTCAAATTTACAAAATGAGCGATAGCGGTTCTGGGGTTGAAAGGGTCACTTTCAGTGGAAGTTACAATATCTCTCCCGCACTTAGCCCTGATGGGCGATGGCTAACCTACATCTCGCGTGTTGGGGGGCAGTTCAAAGTTCAAGTCATGAATTTGAGCACCGGTCAGACCAGTGCCATCACTGAAACCACAGCCGATGAGCGCCCTAGCTTTGCGCCCAACAGCAAATTGATTGTTTATGCCACTGTGCTCCAAGGACGTGAGGCTCTCATGACCACCACTTTAGACGGCAAGATCAAAGCCAGGCTGTCTGGACAAAGTGGTGATATTCGTGAACCTGCCTGGGGTCCTTACCGTTAATTTTTTTCAAATTGGAGTTTTTTTCATGATCAAACGCAGTCTTTGGATTTTGGCATTGACCGCAGCTTTAGCTGCATGCTCTTCGGGCGTTAAGTTGAGCGAGGTGCCCGTGGAAGACAAGAATGCTTCTGCATCAGCCATAGCCGCTCCATCCGATGCTGCTCAAAGCAGCGTCGCTGCAGTCGTGGGTGGCAAAGCAGGAGCCCAAGGCGTTGCGCCCGCTGGCGTGAATGTGGTTTATTTTGACTACGACAGTTTTACTTTGAAGCCAGAAGCCCGAGCTGTCTTGGAGCGCAATGCAGCCCATTTACAAGCCAATAAGCAATTTAAAGTTCAACTTGAAGGCCATACCGACGATCGCGGCGGCCGTGAATACAACTTGGCATTGGGCCAAAAACGTGCTGAAACCGTTCGCCGTGCATTGACCTTGTTGGGTGTGAGCGATTCACAACTGGAAGCCGTCAGTTTTGGCAAAGAAAAACCGGCAGTTGCGGGCGCTGATGAAGCAAGCTATGCCAAAAACCGCCGTGTTGAAATTAAATATTGATTGAAGTTGTCATATGCAAAATCGGGCTTTTTTATCTTTCTGTCATTTAAGCTTGGCTTGCTTGTTTCTAAGCTTCAGTGGGCATGCCAATGCGGCCTTGTTTGGAGATGATGAAGCCCGTCGCGCAATTTTGGATTTGCGGCAGCGACTTGAAGCAGCGCAACAAACGCTGAAGACCCAATCAGCTGAAATTGCAAAGTCTCAGTCCGATGAAAATGCAAAGTTGCGAAGCAATTTGTTGGAGCTGCAAAATCAAATTGAAGGTTTGAAATCAGAGCAGGCAAGGCTGCGAGGCACCCTTGAAGGCTTGTTGCGTGATTTGACTGACTTGCAGTTGAAGCAAAAGGACGTTCTCCAAAGTGTGGACACTCGCTTGAATAAGTTTGAGCCTGTCAAAATTGTTTTGGACGGTCTAGAATTCCAAGCAGAACCCGCCGAAAAAAGGCAGTTTGACAGCGCACTTGCCGTTTTTCGCACTGGGGACTTTGCAGCAGCACAAACTAGCTTGTTGGGTTTCTTACTTAGTTACCCAAGCAGTGGTTATGCTTCCTCCGCTCTTTTTTGGTTAGGCAATGCACAGTACGCCACCAAAGACTACAAAGAGTCCATGTCCAATTTCCGAAAGCTTTTAAGCATTGCGCCGCTTCACACGCGTGCGCCTGAAGCCATGCTGGCCATCTCCAATTGTTTGGTTGAACTCAAAGATTTAAAGGGCGCCAAAAAGGCAATGGAAGATTTGATCAAAATGTACCCCAACAGCGATGCAGCTCAAACGGCAAAAGATCGACTCAGTCGCATGAAGTAATTCAGCATGAATGAGTCTCAAATTGTCCATTTACAGTGGTTGGTTTTGGGTTCCACTGCAGTCGTTTCTCTCTTTCTAGGCGCGTTGTTCCATCGCTCTCATTTCTGCACCATGGGTGCAGTCAGCGATGCCGTCATCATGGAGAATTTTGACCGACTGCGTCAGTGGGCTTTGGCATTGGCGGTAGCCATATTAGGATTTGGCGGTATGGCCTATGCTGGCTTGATCAATCCATTGAAGTCCATTTATGCCACCAAGGATCTTTTCTGGCTTTCTTCGCTGCTCGGCGGTCTGTTGTTTGGTTGGGGAATGGTATGGGCTTCAGGGTGTGGGTCAAAGACCTTGATACGGCTGGGTGCAGGTAATTTGAAATCTCTTTGGGTATTGCTTGTCATGGGCGTTGTAGCGCTTTCAAGCATGAAGGGTATCTTGGCTGTTGGCAGAGTGAATTACTTAGACACCGTGAAAATTGAAATACCACAGGGCTTGTTTGTGGGCGAATGGCTGAGTCATTATTTCAATGTTTCCCTTCCATTTGGCATGTTGTGTGCCTCTATTCTTGCTGCAGCACTCTTGCTGTATTGGATTCTCAAAGATCAAAGCTTCTTAACTCGTCATAACCTGGTCACAGGCACTTTGGTCGGTCTTGTCATTTGTACTGTCTGGTGGATTTCTGGTGTTTTAGGCCATGGCATGGAACACCCAGAGACATTGGAAGAGTTTTTCTTGGCTACCGCCAGTCGCAAAATGGAGGCTCTCAGTTTTACCGGTCCTGTGGCACTCACATTAGATGCTCTGATGTATTTCAGTGATGGTACCAAGCGTTGGACCATCGGCTTGATCAGTGTGTTGTGTGTCTGCTTAGGCTCATTCATCAGTGCTTGGCTTCAAGGTACGCTAAAGCTAGAAGGCTTTACAAGTGCGGCAGATATGCGCCGTCATCTTGTGGGTGCAAGTTTGATGGGTTTAGGCGCAGTGCTTGCTATGGGATGCTCAATTGGCCAAGGTTTAAGTGGTTTGTCGACGCTCAATTTAGGCAGTTTGATTGCGAGCTTGGCCATCATTGCAGGCGCTTATGCAGCTTTGCATTTCGATTTGCGGCAAGCCGATTAGGCGCAAAATATATTTCATACCAAGACTGCCATGCAATCCATCATTTCCAGCCGAAGGTTTGGCGGCATGGCAAGACTTTATGGTCTTGATGGTGCTGAACAAATTGCTCGGTCACACGTTTTGATTGTGGGCATTGGTGGCGTAGGCTCTTGGATCGCTGAGGCTTTGGCAAGGAGTGGTGTTGGTGAAATCACCCTGATTGACATGGATCACATCGCTGAATCCAATATCAATCGTCAAATTCATGCTTTAGAAAGCACCATTGGACAGGCCAAGGTTTTGGCCATGAAAGAACGAATTGCACAGATCAATTCGGAATGCCGTGTTCATGTTGTCGATGACTTTGTGACGCCAGACAACTGGGCAGAATTAGTTTCTAACATCCATGTATCTTCTTCCAGCATCTTGCCTTTAACGGCAGTGGTGGACGCTTGCGATCAAGTCAAAGCCAAAGTGGTCATGGCTGATTGGGCCCTTCGCCAAAAAGTTTTCTTGGTCACCCTGGGTGCTGCAGGTGGAAAGCGAGAAGCGCACCTTGTTGAGCAGGCTGATCTGTCGCAGGTTACCCATGATCCACTCTTGTCCCAAGTGCGTTATCGACTTAGAAAAGAAAAGGGTGCCCCTAAGGATGGTAAGAAAATGGGTATTCGTTGTGTATTCAGCCGTGAAAATGTTGCACCACCAGATGCTTCTTGCCAGGTTGAGGGAGATGGCACGCTCAACTGCCATGGTTATGGATCTGCTGTGACCGTGACCGCGACCTTTGGCTTGGTGGCGGCGTCCTTGGTCGTTAATTTTCTCGCCAGTGGCTTGGCAAAGCCCAAAATATGACGCTATAATTTAAGGCTTGGGTAGTTGGGTCGGTAGCTCAGTCGGTAGAGCAGCGGACTTTTAATCCGTTGGTCGCGAGTTCGAATCTCGCCCGACCCACCAATTACTCAAACTCTTCTGAAAACCCCACATAGCTTGCTTGTGGGGTTTTTTCTTGCGCCTTCTTAATTCAGTTTTTCCAATTCTTCTGACCAAGCCAGCCATTGAATTTCTAATTCTTCAAGGCTTGCATTGACTGACTTTAAAAGTTTGCCTGTTTCAGCTATTTCTGCTGGTGAGAGTGGAGTCGCCAGTTTGCTTTCTAAGATCAGCTTTTCTGCTTCTAGTTTTGCGATTTTTTGATCAGCTTGTTCAATTGATTTTTTCAACGGTTTTTGCAGCGCTGACTTTTGTTGACGCTGAAGGGCGTCTTCTTTTTTTTGCTCGGATGTTCGATTGACAATCGTTGCAACTTGTTTCTGAGGTTCAGCGATCAATGCCGTAGATTTTGATAGGGGCGCATCGGATTCGTTGTTTTTGGCTTCCTCACGCAATCGTTTGGATTCTTCTAGCAAATAGCGCTGGTAATCGTCTAGGTCGCCATCAAATGGCTTGATCTCTCCGCGGCCCACAAGCCAGAACTCATCGCAAACTGCGCGAAGTAAGGCCCGATCGTGGCTGACCAACATGACAGTGCCTTCGAATTCATTCAAGGCCATCGACAAGGCCTCACGAGTGGCCAGGTCCAAGTGGTTGGTAGGTTCATCGAGCAACAAAAGGTTAGGGCGTTGCCACACAATCATGGCCAAGACCAGTCTGGCTTTCTCACCACCACTCATGGAGCCCACGCTTTGCTTGACCATGTCGCCTGTGAAATTGAAAGTGCCTAAAAAATTTCGAAGGTCTTGTTCGCGCGATGACTGGCCAGGAGTAGCCCCCAGTTCTTTGACCAACCGTATCATGTGTTCAAGCGGATTGTCGGCGGGATGCAAAACGTCCAACTCCTGCTGCGCAAAATAGCCAATGTTCAGGCCCTTGCCCTCTGTCAGTTCGCCTGACAAAGCTTTGATGCTGCGCGCGATGGTTTTGACCAAGGTGGATTTGCCTTGACCATTCGCTCCCAAAATGCCAATTCGCTCTCCTGCCAAAACGGATTTATTGACTTGCTTGACAATGATCTTGTCATTGCCGTCCACCGAATAACCTAGATTGGCATCTGTAATGGCCAACATGGGGTTGGGTAGGTTCTGCGGTTCTTTGAATTCAAAAGTAAAGTCAGCATCCGCCAGAACGGGTGCAATCTTTTCCATGCGTTCAAGCGCCTTGACCCGACTTTGCGCTTGTTTGGCTTTGCTGGCCTTGGCTTTAAAGCGGTCAATGAACTTTTGTAAATGTGCAATCTTGTCTTGCTGTTTTGAAAAAGAGGCTTGCTGCAATTCAAGTTGTTGTGCTCGGAGAGTTTCAAAAGCGCTGTAATTGCCGCCATACCGGTTGAGCTTGGCATGCTCAATGTGCAGCGTGACATCTGTGACTGCGTCCAAAAATTCTCTGTCGTGGCTGATGACCACCATGGTGCCTGCATAACGCTTAAGCCAGGCTTCCAGCCACACCAAAGCGTCCAAGTCCAAGTGGTTGGTAGGTTCATCCAGGATCAGCAAATCAGAGGGGCACATCAAAGCGCGGGCAAGTTGCAAACGCATGCGCCAACCACCTGAGAAACTGTTAACCGGATGATCTAATTCTGATGATCGAAATCCCAAACCCAAAATCAAAGACTGCGCTCTGGGAACCGCATCATGTTCGCCCGCATCTGCCAAGTCAACGTGGGCATGTGCCATGGCCATGCCATCTTCAGCGAGCTCTGCTGCATGAAGCACAGCACGTAATTCAGCCAATTTTGTATCGCCCCCCAATACAAAATCTGTGGCGCTTTCATCGGTCTCTGGCATGTTTTGCGCGACTTGTGCCAAACGCCATTGCTTAGGGATGGAGAAATCGCCACCGTCTTCATGCAAAGTCCCATTGAAAAGCGCGAAAAGAGTCGATTTTCCAGCGCCATTGCGACCTACCAATCCAACTTTTTCGCCGGGATTAAGGGTAACGGAAGCCGCATCGAGCAACACTTTAGCGCTTCTGCGCAGCGTGACGTTTTTCAGTTGAATCATGAAAGGGGTTGAGCATCGGCCGCGAACGAGGGGCGCCCGAGGAAGATCAATTCTGCATTAGAGCGTGTTTTAAAAAGAGGGTAGTGGCAGGAAACCAAAAGTGCGATAGAGCTTAACTCTTTCGCATTGCAGTGCCATGCATTGAATGGGATTTGATCATAGTGCATCACACTTTGCTTTGTGCAAGGTCTTCATGAAGGCTTCTTTGGTGATCAAGACAACTTGATCTTCACCCGAACTGGTGTCTAGCCAAATGGCTTCAAGTTCTGGAAAGGCGACTTCAAAGTGTTCGCGCTCATTGCCAATTTCTAGGACCAATATGGCTTTGTCGTTCATGCGTGCAGGCAAGTCGACGAACAACTGACGGATGAAATCCATACCGTCAACGCCGCCCGCTAAGGCAAGCAGTGGCTCAGCTTTGTATTCTTTAGGCAGTATTTGCATGCTGGCTTCGCACACATAGGGTGGATTGCAAATAATGCAATCAAATGATTGGCTTAAGCCTTTCATGCCATCACTTTCAATCAATTGAATACGATCTGACAATTGATGTTTTTCAACATTGATTTTGGCAACAGCCAATGCGTCTGTTGAAATGTCTGAGCCAGTGACTTCTATTTCAGGATAAGCCATGGCACACAGAACAGCCAAACTGCCATTGCCGGTGCAGAGGTCTAAAAACGAATGAGACGATTCTGACAGCCAACTATCAAAAGCGCCATCCGCTATCAACTCGGCAATGAAGCTGCGCGGCACAATGCTTCGTTCATCGACATAAAAAGGGATACCTTGCAACCACGCTTCACGAGTGAGGTAGGCAGCAGGTTTGCGCGTTTGAATGCGTTTTTCAATGAGTTCTTGGCAAGCCCTTACCTGCTCGACCGAGAGTGTTGCCAGATTGAGGTCTGAGTGCAACAACGATACCTGTTCCTGAAGTTTGCTGAGGTCTTCATTCAAGTCTAGGTCTAATGGCAAATGAAGTTGCCAAAGAACAAGCCAAGCTGCTTCATCATGTGCTGTCAAAGTGCCGTGACCAAATGCAACTTTGGCTTGGTCTAGTTCTTGAGCACTTGCTTGTACGAGTTGTTTTAAATCCATTGATTGAGCGCCTTATGGCGTATGACCCATCTGCCGCTCACAAGCTTGGTTCAAGTTGAACAAGACCTTTTTGTAAATGTCTTTCAGGGGTTCAATGTCGGCCAAGGCAACATGCTCATCAATTTTGTGAATGGTGGCGTTGGGTGGGCCCAATTCAATCACTTGTGGGCATGTTTGCGCGATGAAGCGCCCATCGCTGGTGCCACCCGTTGTGGATAGCTCAGTTTGAAAACCTGTCACTTCAAGGATGGCTTCTTGCACTGCTTTAACCAAGGTGCCTGGGGTGGTTAGGAAAGGCAGTCCGCCCAAGGTCCAATCGATGTCGAATTTCAATTGATGTTTCAACAAAATATCTGTGAGCCGCTTTTTCAAAGAGGCTTCTGTGGATTCTGTGCAAAAACGGAAATTAAAATCAATGATCATTTCACCCGGAATGACATTGGTGGCGCCCGTACCCGCTTGCACGTTGCTGATTTGCCAGCTGGTGGGCGGAAAAAATGCATTGCCTTCGTCCCAAACCATGCTGGCCAATTCGGCCAGTGCGGGTGCCGCACGGTGCACGGGGTTGTCTGCCAATTGCGGATATGCAATGTGGCCTTGAATGCCTTTGACAATCAGTTTGCCACTGAGCGAACCACGTCGTCCATTTTTGATCATGTCGCCGGTTTGCTTAACCGATGTGGGCTCGCCCACAATGCAATAGTTGGGCGTTTCATTGCGATTCTTCAACATGTCGCAAATGCGAACAGTGCCGTCCAGCGCAGGGCCCTCTTCATCGCTGGTGAGTAAGAAGGCAATGCCCAATGCCGGACTTGCGCACTCCTTGTAAAACTCTTGCGTGGCAACCACCATGGCTGCCAAAGATGTTTTCATATCGCTTGCACCTCGACCAAACAGTTTGCCTTCTCTGTGCGTAGGTGTGAAGGGGTCGCTGGTCCAATGCTTCAAGGGGCCGGTTGGAACGACATCCACGTGACCTGCAAACGCCAGAGTTTGTCCTGATGAGCCAGATCTTTTCGCCCACAAATTGCGAACCCTGAAATGGTCTGGTCCTAAATCGATGACTTCGCAGTGGAAGCCCAATGGCTCAAGGTAGGTATTGATCAGTGCCGTGCAACCACCATCTTCGGGAGTGATAGAAGGCAGGGATATCAGTTGTTCTGCCAATCGGAGTGTGGCACTCATGATGATTTTCCTGCCCTGACAAATCTTGCAATGCGGTGAGCTGCTTCCAAGCATTCTTCCGTTTCGGCCACCAAGGCCATTCGAATGCGTCCTTGTCCAGGGTTTTGCCCGTTGGCTGTTCGGCCGATGTAACTGCCTGGTAAAACCGTGACGTGTTCTGCCGCATAAAGTTCACACGCAAAATCTGTGTCGCTGTTGCGCCAAGCATCTGGCACACCGGCCCACAAATAGAAACTGGCATCGGGTAATTTGACATCCATAACCTCAGCCAAGACCGGAGTCACTTGTGCAAACTTGGTACGGTACATGTTGCGATTTTCAACCACATGGGCTTCGTCGTTCCAAGCGGCAATGCTGGCGGCTTGAACTGCGCCACTCATGGCGCAACCATGGTAGGTTCGGTACAGCAAAAAGTCCTTGATGATGGCGGCATCGCCAGCCACAAAGCCACTGCGCAAGCCGGGCACGTTACTGCGTTTTGACAAGCTTGTGAATGCAATCAAGCGCTTGAATTCTTTGTAGCCTAAAAGAGAAGCTGCTTCGAGCCCTCCCAAAGGGGGTTCTTCGCGAAAGTAAATTTCGCTGTAGCACTCATCGGAGGCAATGACAAAGCCATATTTCTCGCTGAGTTCAAACAAGGTCTTCCACTCTCCCAAGGGCATGATTTTGCCGGTAGGGTTGCCAGGTGAACAAACAAACACGAGTTGTGTTTTTTGCCACACCGATTCAGGAACGGCATGCCAGTCGGCTGAATAATCGTTTTGAGGTGAGTTGGCTACGTAGTAAGGCTCGGCACCGCCCAAGAGCGTGGCCCCTTCGTATATTTGATAGAAAGGATTGGGGCTAATGACCCTAGCGCCTGGTTTTGTAGGATCAAGCACGGCTTGAGCCAGGGAAAACAACGCTTCTCGTGAGCCATTGACCGGCAAAACTTGGGAGCTGGCTTGAATTTCGATTCGGTATCGGCGTTGAAGCCACTGAGCGCACGCTTCACGCATGCGCAATTCACCAGCCGTGGCAGGATAGCCAGACAGTGCAGTATCCAGAGACGACTTGAGGGCTGTTTTGATGAAATCTGGCGTTGCATGTTTGGGTTCACCAATGCCTAGACTAATGTGCGAAAGGCCTGAGGGTGAGGCAACGCCTGCGAACAATTGACGAAGGCGCTCGAAAGGGTAGGGTTGGAGGGTAGCCAGTAGGGGATTCATGCCTCAATTATCCGGGATTGTGATGTCATTTTTGACCATAATTTCAGGTGTTTTGCATCTCCGTGGCTTAGCTTGGGTCGGTTAACATGGAGGCTTCGGGCACAAGGTGTGCCTTTTGACCCAATTTCAGACTGCCGTGCGCCTTAATTCCATTAAATTATCAGGATTCAAATCCTTTGCAGAGCCCACCAACTTTGTGCTTCCGGGACAGTTGGTCGGTGTTGTAGGCCCAAATGGCTGCGGTAAATCCAACATCATGGACGCTTGTCGCTGGGTACTGGGCGAGTCAAAGGCTTCAGAGTTGCGTGGTGAGTCCATGCAAGATGTTATTTTCAATGGCACCAACACACGCAAAGCAGCCAGCCGTGCCAGCGTTGAACTGGTCTTTGACAATGCAGACCATCGTGCTGGCGGTCAGTGGGGGCAGTTTGCTGAAATCGCAGTCAAAAGGGTTTTGACTCGTGATGGCAACAGCAGCTATTTCATCAACAACCAACCTGTGCGGCGTCGCGATGTTCAGGACGTCTTCTTAGGCACCGGACTCGGCCCCCGAGCCTATGCCATCATTGGGCAAGGCACCATCAGCAGGATCATTGAGTCCAGACCCGAAGAGCTGCGCTTGTTCTTGGAGGAAGCTGCGGGTGTCTCCAAGTACAAGGAGCGCCGTCGCGAAACCGAAAATCGTTTATCGGATACGCGTGAAAATTTAACGCGAGTCGAGGACATTCTGCGTGAATTGAATGCCAATTTGGAAAAGCTGGAAATGCAGGCTGAAGTGGCTCAACGCTTTAATGACTTGAAAGCCGACAGCACCCTGAAGCAACAGCAACTTTGGTTTTTCAAGCGAGCTGATGCTGAAAGTGATCAAGTCAAAATCAAGGCAGATGTTGACAAGGCAGTCATTGATCTAGAAGCCCGAATTGCAGATTTGCGCCACGTTGAAGCAGATTTGGAGACTGTGCGCCAAGCCCACTATGCAGCAGGAGATCAAGTCAATCAGGCACAAGGTCAGTTGTACGAGGTCAGTGCAGAGGTGGGGCGGTTAGAGGCTGAAATTCGCTTTGTGATCGAAGGGCGTCAACGCGTCGAGCAACGTTTGGCCCAATTGCAAGCACAAACAACAGACTGGTCTGAAAGACAAATACAAGCTCAGGCCGAGTTGGAGTCTTTGGCTGAACAGGCTTTGCAAGCAGAAGACCAAACCATCACATTGGCAGCCCAAGTTGAGGAACAAGCTCAAGCATTGCCCGAATTGGAAGAAGCCATGAGGCAAGCCCAAGTCAAGGCCAATGAGCAAAGGGGCAGTGTGGTTCAAGTTCAGCAGCAAATTCAAGTGCTTGCGGCCGACCAACGGAACATTGATGATCAGTATCGCCAAATTACGCTCAGACGAGAGCGTTTGTTGGCTGATCGAAAGGCCTTGGAAACGCCCGATGAGCAGCGTTTGGTTCAACTCCAAGAGCAGTTGTCGCTTGCGGATGCTCTGGCTAAAGAAACCAGTCTCAGCTTGCAAGATTTAGAAGCTCAAACTCCTCTGCTAGATCAAGCAAGACGCGATCAGCAGCTGGCAGTGAACAATGAATCGGCCAAACTTGCCGACCTCACAGCCAAAGTTGAAGCTCTCAAATCGCTTCAAGAAAAAGTCAAAACAGATGGCAAGCTTAAGCCTTGGTTAAGCAAACATGGGCTCGATCAGCTTCAAGGTTTGTGGAGCAAGATTCACATGGAACCCGGTTGGGAAAATGCCATGGAGTCAGCCCTTCGCGAGAGGCTTTCTTCTCTCGAAGTATCGCGTTTAGACATGGTGAAGGCGTTTGCTTCTGATGCACCGCCTGCAAAGCTCACTTTTTATTCGCCGCCCAACGCCACTCAAACACCCACTCGCAAAGGATTGCCTGTTGGATGCCGCCCACTTTCAGATTTGCTCAGACTCTCTGATGCAGGTCTATCAGCTCTTTTAACGGATTGGCTTCAAGGTTATTTCACGGCGCCTACCTTGGAAGATGCCATGGCTTGGCGTGATCAACTTCAAGGATCCGAATGCTTTGTTGTTCAAAATGGCCACGCTATTGGCAAACACAGCGTCAGTTTTTACGCGCCAGACTCTGAACAAGCAGGTTTGCTAGCCCGTGCTCAGGACATTGAAAACTTTGAAAAACAATTGCGTGCTCAAACACTCATTGCGGAAGAAACCAGATCTGCATCTGTTCGAGCCGAGGCTACTTATTCTGACAGTGCTCAGCGGTTGATCATGGTGCGACAAGAAGCCACTGAAGCACAATCCAAGGCCCACGAAATTCAGGTAGAAGCGCTGAGATTGTCTCAATTGGCAGAGCAAGCACGAGCTCGAAGTGAACAAATTTCAAGTGACATGGCTGAAATTGATTTGAGCTTAGAGGACTTGCAAGAACGTCGAATGACAGCAGAAGCCCGCTTTGAAGAACTAGACATGCAATTGGCTGACAGCCAAGAGCGTCATGCTCAATTGGATGAGCGTGTGATGGAAGCTGAGCGTCAATTGGCTGAGTGCCGTGAGCAACAGCGTTCCTTGGAGCGTTTGGCGCAAGAAGCTACTTTTTCACAACGAAGCCTCCAAGCAAGACGCTCTGAATTGCAACGTGGAATTGAAACTGCTGGACAGCAAATTCAAACCATTGCCGATGAGCAAGAGCGCGCTAAGGAAGAGTTGTTGCGGCTTAGCGATGCAGCGGCGCAAGGTGGCTTGCAAAATGCCTTGGCGCTTAAATTGGAACGAGAACAAGTTTTGGGGGCAAAGCGAAGCGAATACGACGACCTGACGGCTCGTTTGCGTGCAAGTGATGAGCGCCGCATGGGTTTTGAGCGCGAGCTTGATCCTTTGCGCCAAAGAATTACCGATTTGCAACTCAAAGAGCAAGCCTCTCGTTTGGGTCTTGAACAATATACGCAGCTTCTGATCGATGCCGAAGCAGACCTTGTAGCTTTAGCTCAATCCATTGATCAAGGTCAAGTTCGCTTGACTGGTTTGCAACCTGAGATTGACAGACTTAACCGTGAGATTTCGGCTTTGGGTCCTGTAAATTTGGCTGCTTTGGATGAATTGACAACATCTCGAGAGCGCAAGGTATTTTTAGATTCTCAGACGGCTGACTTAACCGAAGCCATGACAACTTTAGAAGATGCCATTAAAAAAATTGATGCTGAAACCAGAGATCTTTTGGCTGGCACTTTCAAAATTGTCAATGAACATTTTGGCCGGATGTTTCCTGAATTGTTTGGTGGGGGCAATGCACGTTTGGTCATGACAGGTGATGAAATTTTGGACTCAGGTGTTCAGGTCATGGCGCAGCCTCCGGGTCAAAAAAATCAGACAATCCATTTATTGTCAGGAGGCCAAAAGGCACTCACTGCCATCGCCTTGGTGTTTGCTATTTTCCAACTCAATCCCGCACCATTTTGCTTGCTCGATGAGGTCGATGCTCCGTTGGACGATGCCAACACAGAGCGCTATGCCAAATTGGTCAAGAGCATGGGTAAAGAAACTCAGTTTTTGTTCATCAGTCACAACAAAATTGCGATGGAAATGGCCGAACAACTCATCGGTGTCACCATGCAAGAACAAGGCGTTTCACGCATTGTGGCGGTTGACATGGAGGCTGCAGTTTCAATGGCCGAGTTGGTTTAAACAATTTCAAATTTTTATTCACTGCCTAAATTGCATTTCCCATCATGAACTCATTGCAAAACAGTTTGTTAATTGTGGGTGGTTTGACCTTGGTGGGAGTTGTTCTTTACAACTTATGGACTGCTCGACAAAACGCGCCTCGTCAGGCTGTCCCTGATTCATCAGGATCTGGTACTGATCCCAAACTCGATGCTTCTGTTTCTGAGCGCGCTGATTCCAAAGATGCCTATTTTTTGGGCAATGAGATTGATATATTGCCCACGCCAGAAAAAAAGCCACCACTGGATGCACTGATCGATGTCATCGCATCCATTGAGCTTGATTCACAGGTTTCTGGTGACGCCGCGTTAGCAGCATTGCCCGCAACTCGTCGAGTTGGAACCAAGCCCTTTGCTGTGGAAGGCTTGAATGACACAACGGGTGAATGGGAAACACCTGTTGCAGGTCGTCGATATCACGCATTCCAAGCAGGCGTTCAAATGGCCAATCGGGTTGGCGCATTGAATGACATTGAATTTTCCGAATATGTCATCAAAGCACAAGCCTTTGCGGATGCCATTGGTGGTGCGCCGGAATTTCCAGACATGTTAGAAGAAGTGGCGCGTGCAAAGGAGCTTGATCAGTTTGCAAGTGAACACGATGCCCAGCTCAGCTTCACGGTTTGTGCCACTTCTGCGGCTTGGAGTCCTGGGTACATTCATCAGCACGCTGCTCGTTGGGGTTTTGTGGCAGGTGTCATTCCTGGCCGCATGGTTTTGGCAGCCGCTGTCCAAGGTTTGCCACCTATCTTGTCCTTGTCGTTTGATACGCAAGCTGCCATGGCCGATGACCCTGCTTTGTCTGCTATACGGGAATTCACACTCAGCCTCGACGTGCCTCAGGTGCCAAGGGAAGAACGTGCATTTGCTCGGTTGCGCGAAGCGGCACGCATATTGGGCCAAGAGATGGACGGTGTCATCACGGATGGTGCTGGTCATGCATTGACAGAGTCCGATTTGAACGCCATTGCTGTGGATTTAGAGCAACTCTACGATGCTCTCGACCGGAGAGAGCTTTCTGCTGGGTCTCCACAAGCACGCCGTTTGTTTTCATAATTCAGCTGCACTTGCCATTGTGAATTTAGATTTGTTTTCAAGTGCTGAAGAAGGCAAGCCTGATTTTGCTTCTGCCCTAAAGCTTGCCACACAACAAGCTGCTCAGCTGCGATTGAATTTGCATCGTTATGCGCACGCTTACTACACCTTGGACGCGCCAGAAGTGCCGGACTCAGAATACGACAGATTGTTCCGACAACTTCAAGCCATTGAAAGTCAGTATCCCGAGTTATTGAGCACAGACTCGCCGACGCAACGTGTCGGTGGTTCAGTTTTGCCCGAATTTTCAACCGTTCGTCATCAAGTGCCTATGCTGAGTATTCGCACTGAGACTGATACAGAGGCCACTGGCGCAGTAGCTTTTGATGCCCGTATTCGAAAGGAACTTGGTCTGTCAGTAGATGATGGAGAAGTTGCTTATGTGGCCGAGCTTAAATTTGACGGGCTGGCCATGAGTTTGCGCTATGAGTCCGGCATTTTAGTTCAAGCGGCAACAAGAGGGGATGGTGAATACGGTGAGGATGTGACGCACAACATTCGAACCATCGGTCAAATTCCACTGCAGCTTTCAGCCAATGCCAGCTCTTTGCCTGCTGTGCTTGAAGTGCGTGGTGAAGTCTACATGCGGCGCGAAGACTTCAATCAACTCAATCAGCGACAGTTGAAAAAAATAGCTGAAGGCGCTAAAGGCGAGAAAACTTTTGTCAATCCAAGAAATGCGGCTGCGGGTGCTGTGCGTCAATTGGATTCCAACATTGCAGCTCAACGACCTTTGAGTTTCTTCGCATATGGTTTGGGAGAGGTCAGTGGCTGGCCAGACGGTTTGCCACCTTTTCAGCATCACTTTGACTTGTTGCAAACTTTGAAAGCTTGGGGCTTTCCAGTTGCCATGCAAACTCAATGTGTCAAAGGTGCCTCTGGCTTGATTGCATTTCATTCTGAAATTGCGGCGCAGCGTGATGCATTGCCTTTCGACATCGATGGCGTGGTTTACAAAGTGAATGAACTCTCGCTGCAAGAAAAGCTAGGTTTTGTAAGTCGAGAGCCTCGTTGGGCTGTGGCACACAAATACCCAGCCCAAGAAGAATTGACAACTGTTTTGGCAATTGATGTTCAAGTGGGTAGAACGGGCAAGTTAACCCCTGTCGCTAAATTGGCCCCCGTATTTGTTGGCGGCGTGACGGTCACCAATGCTACGCTTCATAACGAAGATGAGGCGCGTCGCAAAGATGTCCGTGTAGGTGACACGGTCATTGTTCGCCGTGCGGGCGATGTCATTCCTGAGGTCGTCAGCGTTGTTTTTGAAAATCGTCAACACGAGGCTCCGATGTTCACCATGCCACACATCTGCCCTGTGTGCGCCAGCCCTGCATTGCGAGACGAAGACGAAGCTGACTATCGATGCAGTGGTGGATTATTTTGTGGCGCCCAACGCAAACAAGCATTTTTGCACTTTGCTCAGAGAAGAGCTGTCGAAGTGGATGGTTTGGGCGAAAAGTTAATAGACCAGCTGGTGGATGCAGGGGTGATCAATACCTTGCCAGATCTTTATAAATTGGGTTTGACGAGTTTGGTTCAGCTCGATCGCATGGCTGACAAGTCGGCGCTCAATATTTTGAAAGCCTTGGAGGCCTCTAAGCAAACCACCTTGCCGCGCTTCATTTATGGACTTGGCATACGACATGTTGGGGAGGCTACGGCAAAAGAACTGGCAAGGCACTTTGGCACCCTCGATGCCTTGATGCATGCGTCATTGGATGAACTTCTCCAAGTGGCTGATGTCGGGCCCATTGTGGCGCAAAGCTTGCTCACCTTTTTTTCGCAAGCACATCACCAAGAAATTGTGGCGCAACTCAGGGCCTGTGGTGTGACATGGGAAGAGGGGCCGCCTGCAGAACGCTTGCCTCAACCCTTAAGCGGTCAAACAGTTGTCTTAACCGGCACGCTGCCCAATTTGAGCCGCGATGCTGCAAAAGCGATGCTGGAAGAAGCCGGCGCCAAAGTTGCCGGTTCAGTCAGTCAAAAAACGAGTTACGTGGTCGCAGGTTCTGAGGCCGGTAGCAAACTTGAAAAGGCCTTGGCTTTGGGCATTCCAGTCTTGGATGAAGCTGGCCTTTTGGCATTGATCAAAGGAGATTCCAATGGCGGTTCGTGAAATATTGAAAATGGGTGATGAACGTCTATTGCGAATTGCAAAGCCTGTGCTGCAATTCAACACCCCAGAATTGCTGGAGGGGCTTGCAGACATGCAAGAGACCATGATTGCCGCCAATGGTGCGGGGTTGGCTGCGCCCCAAATTGGATGGGACATTCAATTGGTTATTTTTGGCACGGGTCAAATCATTTCAAGGTATCCCGATGCAGAGCCCATCCCTTATACCGTGTTGATCAATCCTGTCATAACCCCCATCGGCAAAGAAATGCAACACGATTGGGAAGGTTGTCTCTCTGTTCCTGGTCTGAGGGCGGTGGTTCCAAGATGGCAAAACATCCGTTATTCGGGATTTGACCAGACGGGTCAACCCATTGAAAGAACGGCAGTTGGTTTTCATGCCAAGGTTGTGCAGCATGAGTGCGATCACTTGATGGGCATTTTGTACCCGCAGCGTGTTCGTGACTTCAGTCAATTTGGTTTTAATTCGGTGCTGTTTCCAAATTTAGCGAAAGAAACTGACGATTAAAGTCTGGCCAGTCTTTGAAGGGCGGCGTTCAAAGTAGCGTCCTTCTTTGCAAAGCAAAACCGAATGATATTTTGGTCAAATGAGTCGCCATAAAAGGCTGACATAGGAATGGCTGCGACGCCCATTTCGCGTGTCAACCATTGACAGAACTCTGCTTCACCCAAATCTTTTTCTGCGACCGATAAGTTAGAAATATCTGCACATTGGAAGTAGGTGCCTTCTCCGGGCAAAAGTTTGAATTTGGTTTTTGATAATCCCTCTCTAAAGAGGTCGCGCTTGCTTTGATAAAACTGCGGCAAATCCAAATAGGGTTGAGGGTTTGCCATGTAACGTGCCAAGCCAAATTGCATCGGCGTGTTCACCGTAAACACATTGAACTGATGAACCTTTCGAAACTCGGTGGTCAGTGAAGCTGGTGCCACGACGGTCCCCACTTTCCAACCAGTGACGTGATAGCTCTTGCCAAAGCTCGAGACTACAAATGCGCGCTCGGCCAAGCCCTTGTATGAACTTGCGCTGTGATGTTGTAGCGGTTGGTAGACCATGTGCTCATAGACTTCATCACTGATAAGCAAGATGTTGGTAGGTGCCAAAATTTCTTGCAAGCGAAGCATGTCCTCGTGTCGCCAAATGATGCCGCTGGGGTTGTGCGGCGAATTGATCAGAATGGCACGAGTTTTTGAAGTGATTGCAGCTTGAATCTTGTCGAAGTCTGGTTTGAACGTGCCGGGCCTTAAAGGAACTCGGACTACGACGCCTCCAGCCATTTCGACATTGGGCACATAGCAATCGTAGCAAGGCTCTAAAACAATCACTTCATCACCTGGATGCACCACCGCCAGCATGATGGTGATCAAAGCTTGCGTGGCACCCGCTGTGATAGTGATTTCGGATTGTGCATCGTAGTGGCGGCCATAGAGTGTTTTAATTTTCTGTGCCACGGCTTCCCTCAGGGGCAAGACGCCAGGCATGGGGGGGTATTGATTCAGCCCTTCACACATGGCCTTTGTCACGGCGTCAATGAGGGCAGGGTCGCATTCAAAATCAGGAAATCCTTGTCCTAAATTGACAGCCCCCACTTCGGCGGCCAATGCAGACATCACTGAAAAAATAGTTGTCCCCATTTTGGGGTGCTTTGAAATCAGTTCAGGTGTCATGGTGGCGAATGAATAGCATCAAAGTTCATAGTCATTGACATGACCCGTCATGGCTTTTGCAACCAAAGCCGCTGTCAATCGGTCGCTCAATAACTCTGCAAATTGATAAACAAAGTTGCGCAGATAGGCGCCGCGTTTAAAGGCAACTCGAGCTACATTCTTGCCGAGGATATCGCCTAAGGGGCGAGCAAGCAAATCACCCATGGGATCGTCTTTCATGGCCATTTCAGCCACGATGCCAATACCCAAGCCTAAGCGTACGTAAGTTTTAATGACATCTGAGTCAATGGCTTCAAGCGCAATGCGAGGATGAAGTTTTTTGCTTGCAAAGGCAGCATCAATTCTTGTTCGCCCTGTGAAAGACGGGTGGTAAGTGATGAGAGGTTCTTTGGCGATGTCTTCAAGATGCAAGTGCTTCTTCTTTGCCAAGGGGTGGTTGGGGGGAATGACCAACATGTGTTGCCATTCGTAGCATGGCAGCGTCACAAGGTCCTCATATTCTGCCAATGATTCGGTTGCCATGCCTATTTCTGCGGTGTCATCCAGTAGCATTTTTGCCACTTGATCTGGTGAACCTTGGTGCAGGCTGATATTGACTTGTGGGTACTGCTCACGCAATTTGGCAACTGGAACAGGCAATACATAACGAGCTTGCGTGTGTGTGGTGGCGATCGACAGGGTCCCATTGTCTTGAGCGCTGAACTGCTCACCAATTCTTTTTAGGTTGCCAATTTCTCGCATGATGACTTCGATGCTTTTGAGCACATGCTGGCCTGGCTCGGTAATGCGCTTAAGCCTTTTTCCATGTCGGGCAAAGATGTCAATGCCAAGTTCTTGCTCCAACTCAATAATGGCTTTGGAGACACCAGGTTGAGAGGTGTGAAGCGCTTTGGCTGCTTCCGTCAAATTGAGATTGCGGCGTGCAGCTTCTTGTACAAATCGAAATTGATGTAAGTTCATATCGATAAACCCAGTAAGATGGGTTTTATTATGCCTTACTGATCTATAGAGATTTCTTTACCTTTGGTTCACGCGGTTTACTTTCAGATCGCTCAAGCACCTGGCTAAGGGTCTAGTTAACGCAAAGCGATGTTTGCCATGGCCAATGTCAGTTCTGGTTCTTCGCCTATTGCTTTTCTCAATTCGAAAGTCACATTTGGATGCTTCGCCTTGAGATCTTGCATCAACAAAGGCAAATCTTCTCGAGCGTGTCGCCCCACTCCCAAGAACATGGGAATAATTCGCATTTCAAGAATTCCCAATTGAACCAAACGTTCAACGGTAGAAAGTAAGTCGGGCTCAGTGAGCTCTAAATACGCACACGCAACTTCTATATCGGGAGAAATTGTCCGAATTTGATCGGCCACGGCGTCAATGGGCCGCCTCCAAAGTGCATCTCTGGATCCGTGAGCAAATAGAATCACGGCCTGCTTGTGCTTGTTAATTGCCATTTTAAAAGCCTTTACTGACGCAAAACCAGCCACCAGAAAGTAGCCAGAGAAATGATGCTGTAGATCATCGCCGGCGCGGCAGCGGTCAACCAAGGTTGCCAATTTTGAAGATTGCCCATAAATCCAAAGACGTTGTTGAGCAAATAAAAACTGATGCCCGCCATGACACCCCCAAACACATAGCCTGCAATGTTGCCTGATCTGAAGTGCAAATAAGCAAAAGGAAGTGCAAGTGTCAACATGACCCAGCAGCTGAGAGGGTAGAAGACTTTTCGCCAAAACTCAATCTCATAGCGTTGTGGATTTTGCCCATTCGCTGCCAAATGCCTCATGTATTGAAACAAATCGATGGTCTTCATTCGATCTGGACTCAATAGCGCTGCTGCAATCATTTCCGCGCTGATTTCTGTTTTCCAAGACCATTCAGCAAGTTTCAAAATTTCTATTCGTGATTCTTCAGAGCTTGTCGTATGAAAAATTCTGCGATCGACAGGCTTTAAAAGCCAAGCACCATCACTCATCAATTGAGCACTGGGTGAGATGGTCATCGACTTTAAGCGCCCCTCGTTGTCAAACTCATGAATTCGAATGTTTTCTGGCTGGCCCTCACTGCTCATGGATTTCACATTGACCGCAAATTGTGATTGCGCTTGTTTTTCTCTGAGCCAAGCGCCAGTTTGACCCACGGTTATTTGGCCTTGGTAATGCGCCTTCAACAGTTGTGCCTGCTTGTCAGTCCAAGGTGAAATGTAATCACCAAAAATGAAGGTGACCGTGACAAAAATAAGCCCCAGTTGGAACAGCGTTTGAAGTGCAAGCCATGGCCCGAGTCCGCCAGTTCTCAAAATGGTGAACTCAGAGCTCTGCGCGAAGCGAGCCATGACAAAGATAGAGCCAATCAGGACGGAGATGGGCAACAACTCATACAAATGACTGGGCATGAGCAAGGCCACATACATCAGGGCATGCTGCAATTGATAACCTTGAAATTTGTTTCGACTCAATGTCTGAAGTTGATCGACCAAGTCAAAAAAGACAAAAAGTGCCAGAAAACCTACCGCCACAAAACTGACCGCGCGAATAATTTCGCCATGAATTAATCGACGAATGGTTTTCACAGGATGCCTTCAGTTTTGAGCTGCAAGGAAAAACAGAACATACTTTTCCACGACAAATTGAAGTGAAGGAAAAGCAGCCACGCTTTCACGATTGTGGCTAAAACCACCACCTTGGCACCAAAACTTCGGGCCAAATCTTTTTGAATGGAAGAATGGAATAACATTGTTGGATTGGAAAACCTCAATTATGAACTTCGAATTAAAAACTCTTTCGCTGGCAACAGCTGCTAAATCCGCTTCAGAACACCTGATTGTCCTCATTTCTGATCATTTTCAAGCCAAAAAAGACCCACTTTCTGCGCTGGTTCAGATCGCCGTGAAGGCCAAAGATTTTTCCAGCAAGACCGGAAAATTGCTTCATTTTTACGCTGCTCATGGAATTGCAGCCTCCAAAGTGATGTTTTTAGGCGTTGGAGCAGCCTCTGCCTCTGACATCAAATCGGCCATGGCAGTTATCACCTCTGGTCTGAAGGCCACCGAAACAAAAAAACTAACGATCATCTCACCGGAACCACTCAGTGCCCAATCTGTTCAAGCCTTGCTTGTCGGCTTGGCCGAAGGCACCTATGTTTACGGTACCACCAAATCCAAGCCCAGTTCACGCATGCTGAGTCAAGTTTGCTTAGGCCTGCCCAGCTTGAAACCAGAGGTGCAAAATGCCTTTGATGCTTCCGTTGGCATGATCCATGGCATTGAATTTGCCAAAGAGTGGGCCAACCGACCAGCAAACCATGCAACGCCCAGCATGCTGGCCAAGGCTGCTGCTTCCCTTGCCAAATCAGGCGGATTTTCGTGTGAAGTACTTGGCCCCAAGGAAGTCAGCAAGCTTGGCATGGGCTCATTCATGTCGGTGGCTCAAGGCTCTGCTGAGCCACTCCGCTTCATAGTTTTGAATTACCAAGGCGGCGCCAAATCGGAGGCGCCCACTGTGTTGGTTGGAAAAGGCATCACCTTTGATACGGGTGGTATTTCCATGAAACCTGCAGCCGAAATGGATGAGATGAAATTTGACATGGGCGGCGCGGCCAGTGTCCTAGGCGTCTTCAAGTCCTTAAGTCTCATCAAACCCAAAATTAACGTTGTCGGCTTAATACCCGCATGTGAAAATATGCCCGACGGACTTGCTGTGAAGCCCGGTGATGTGGTGACCAGCATGAGCGGACAAACCATTGAAATTTTGAACACAGACGCAGAAGGCCGACTGATTTTGTGTGATGCACTGACTTATGCTGAGCGATTTAAACCTCGTGCAGTCATTGACATTGCGACCTTGACGGGTGCTTGTGTCATTGCTTTGGGCGCCATTCGAAGTGGTATGTTTGCAACCGAAGACGAGTTGGCTCACAACTTACTCCAAGCGGGCGAGCAAGCCATGGACCTGTGCTGGAGAATGCCGCTTGATGATGATTATGCAGACGCACTCAAGAGCAACTTTGCGGATGTGGCCAATGTAGGGGGACGTGCAGGCGGCGTGATTATTGCCGCTAAATTTCTCCAGCGATTTACCAAAAAATACCCTTGGGCTCATTTAGACATTGCTGGAACGGCATGGCGAGGGGGCCCTTCAAAGGGCGCAACTGGTAGGCCTGTTGGCTTGTTGTTGCATTACCTGCTTTCACAGCAGCCTACCCAAGCTAGCTCTACTGCTAAAAAGTCAAGTCGATCAGCCGTCAAATAGAAAACATCGATTGGACAATTGTTTACTGATGACACAAGTTGATTTTCATTTCAATGCGCCCGACAAGATGGCTTATGTGTGTCGATTGTTGCGCAAGGCCAGCGGCCAACGCAAAAGAGTGGGAGTGTGGGCCGGCCAAGAAGCTGGCCATGTGCTCAATCTATCTTTATGGAATTTAAACGCGTCTGACTTTGTGTCACATTGTTGGGCCAACGACCCCCTTAACATGCTTGAACAATCGAGCGTGATTTTGTCTTCCCAGTGGGCTGACTTGGTTGCAATTCCATATTTGGACGTTCACCTAAACCTCAACGAACTTAGCCCACCTAACTTCGAACAGGTTGCCCGTTTGATCGAAGTGGTTGGCCCTGAAGAGAGGGACCGTTCGAGTGCCAGAATTCGTTGGAAACAGTATTCTCAGCTCGGATTTCAAATCAATCGATTTGATTTGGCATCTGCCAACCCAAATTAGCCTTGTTTTACCCATCTTTTTGCATGGTTACGCAAAAAGTACCTTTAACGTGAATCAAATTTGCGTTATTGTTATGGCTTGCTTGATTGAAGCAAAACCTCATTATTTCGGAGTTATTCATGAAATTGTCTTCTCTTAAGACCCCTCTCACAGCGGTTGCAGTGGCCGCAGTTGTTTTGACACTCGTTGCTTGTGGCAAAAAAGATGGCGGTGGCGCTCAAGTCATCAAAATTGGCCACGTGGGTCCAACCAGCGGTGCCATTGCCCATTTGGGTAAGGACAACGAAAATGGCGCCAAAATGGCCATTGAAGAGTTGAATGCCGCTGGCATCAAAATTGGTGACAAAGCTGTCAAATTCGAATTGTTGGCAGAAGACGATGCCGCCGATCCAAAACAGGGTACTGCCGCAGCTCAAAAGTTGGTGGATGCCAAGGTTCAGGGTGTGATCGGCCACTTAAATTCCGGCACCACCATTCCTGCTTCGCAGCTCTACAACGCAGCTGGCATTCCCCAAATTTCACCTTCTGCAACCAATCCTAAATACACGCGCCAAGGTTACGCTGGTGCGTTCCGCGTTGTGGCCGATGACGTGCACTTAGGCGGCACATTAGGCAAATATGCTGTTGAAACTCTCAAAGGCAAAAACATTGCTGTGATTGATGACCGTACGGCTTATGGTCAGGGCGTTGCTGAAGAATTCGAAAAAGCGGTGAAAGCCGCTGGTGGCAATTTAGTGGGCCACGAGTTCACAACCGACAAAGCCTCTGACTTCAATGCCATTTTGACCACCCTCAAGGGCAAAAAACCTGATATTGTTTTCTTCGGCGGTATGGATGCTGTTGCTGGCCCCATGCTCAAGCAAATGAAACAACTTGGCATCAACGCCAAGTTCATGGGTGGTGATGGTATCTGTACAGCAGAGTTGGCCAAGTTGGCTGCCGAAGGCATGGCTGACGAAAACGTTTTCTGTGCTGAGGCTGGCGGCGTTGAAGGCGAACAAAAAGCAGGCATGGACAAATTCCGTGCAGACTTCAAAGCCAAGTACAACGCAGAAGTTCAAGTCTATGCACCCTACGTCTATGACGCTGTGAAAGTCATGGCTCAAGCCATGGTGACAGCTGGTTCTTCCGATCCAGCCAAATACTTGCCCGCTTTGAAGTCCATCAACTACAAAGGCGTGACAGGTAACATCGCGTTTGATGAAAAAGGCGACATCAAAAATGGCGCTTTGACTTTGTTCACCTACAAGGGCGGCAAGCGCGAGCAAATCGCTGTGGTCCGTTAATTCCCTCTCGCTTGTTCCAAGCTCGCATCAAAAAAACCCCGCATCTGCGGGGTTTTTTCTGGGCCTTGATCAATAAAGTCCGCGTTTGGTCAACAGCGGGGTCACTGTGGGTTCTCTGCCTCTGAAAGCAACATAAGCTTTCATCGGGTCTTGTCGATTTCCAGCTGAGTAGATGTGCTCGTAGAGTTTTTTGGCCGGCTCCTTGGCAAAAATGTCGCCTGCTTCCAAAAAAGCATCAAAACCATCGGCATCTAACACCTCGGCCCACATGTAGACATAGTAAGCCGATGCGTAACTGTTAGATGAAAACAAATGCGAGAAATGTGGCAGCCTGTGTCGCATGCCAATGGCGGGGGGCATTTGAATGCTTTCAAGTGTGTTGAATTCAAACTCTTGAAAGTCCAAGTGTTCGATGTCGACAGTTTCATGAAGTGCTAAATCAACCAAAGCTGAAGACACATACTCAACGGTTGCAAAGCCTTGATTGAAAGTTTGTGCAGCCAAAATTTTGTCGATCAATGTGTCTGGCATGGGCTCTCCAGTTTCTTCATGCAACGCAAATTCTTTCAATATTTGCGGTTGCATCAGCCAGTTTTCATAAACTTGAGAGGGAAATTCAACAAAGTCTCTGAGCACGCTGGTCCCTGAAAGGCGAGGGTATTTGACCTGAGACAACAGGCCATGCAAGCCATGACCAAATTCATGAAAGAGCGTTCTGGCGTCGTCTAAACTGAGAAGGGTTGGTTTTCCTTCAGGCCCTTGTGAAAAATTATTGTTGTTCACCACAATGGGGCGAACTTCCTGCGTGAGGTGCATCGGATCACGGTAGGTGCTCATCCATGCGCCAGATCGTTTGCTGCTGCGAGCAAAGTTGTCACTTAAGAACAAGCCTACATGTTTTCCTTCTTCATTTGTAACGTCCCAGCCCGTGACTGAGGGGTGGTACTTGGCAATGTTTTCAAGTTGCTTAAAGTTCACACCAAACAATCGGTGCGCCACATGGAACATGGCTTCCATGAGTTTGTTCAATTGCAGGTAGGGTTTGAGTTCTGCCTCATTCAAATTGAATTTTTCTTTGCGGACTTTTTCAGTCCAATAGTGCCAATCCCAAGCAGCCAGGTCACTTAATCCTGAAAGCTTCTTCAAGTCTTCGCGCTCTTGAATGGCCCTTAATCTTGCTGGAGCCCAAACGCGCATGAGTAAATCTTTGGCATTGGCTGCTTGACCTGCCATGGTGTCAGCCAAGGCAAACTCTGAAAAATTCTTGTAGCCTAAAAGCTGTGCTTGGGCCAATCGAATTTTCAAAATCTTCTTCATCACCAGTGCGTTGTTGTGTTCGCCAGGGTTGTCGCCGCGCTTGCACCATGCAAGCCACATTTTTTCACGCAAGTCCCTTCGCTCGGAAAAGGTCATGAATGGCGTCAATGACGATCTGGAAAGCGTGAAGGCATGGGCGTTGTCTTGCTCTAAACATCGTTCTTTGGCCAGCTGCTTGGCTGCACTCTTGACGAAATCGGGCAAACCTTTGAGCTGTTCTTCTTCAGTCAGAACCATGCAGAACGAGGCTTCATCAGCTAATACATTTTGTGAAAATTCTGTAAAACAACTAGCCAGCTGTTCTGAATAATTGGCAAAAGTCAGCCGGTCTTGGTCCTTGAGTTTGGCACCTGCACGAACAAAATCCAAATGGTACCGCTCTATCAAACGGACGCTTTCAGAATCCAAGCCTAAGTTGGCTCTATCTTGAAAGAGTGCGTCGATGCGTTCAAAGAGCTTGGCATTTAAAAACAAGGCTGCCGAATGTGCAGCAAGCCGAGGAGACATGTCGCGCTCAATGGCTTGAATTTCGGGAGAAGTGTGTGAGGCGCTCAAGTTGAAGAAAATCGCTGAAGTCTGGTTCAACAGTTCACCACTTCCTTCGAGTGCGACCAGCGTATTTTGAAAGCTAGGGCCCTCATTTTGATTGGCAATGGCTTGTATTTCAGCCTGGTGCATAGCCAAGGCTTGGTGAAAAGCTTCTGGAAAATGGGATGCATGAATGGCTTCAAACGGCGGCATTTCAAAAGGCGTAGACCACTTTTGGAGCAAAGGATTTGTCATTTGAGCAGGTACTGATTTGGTATTGAAAAATTTGACTTTAAGGGTTTACCTGAGGCCCAAGCCTCTGTGAAGAAAATACACCTTAAATCGATCTTATTGTGACGAATTTAGGTGATTTAGATTATTCTTCAAGCCTGAGCACTTTGGTGCAAATTTCCATTCCAAGATTGAGGAAGATTGTGCATTTTGTAGTTGGAATTCAAGGGGCAAACAATGGGCGCTCCAAAGTCATGCGATTCGAGCGAGCTTTGAAGTTTGTCTGTCTCAGTCTGGTTTTAGGACTAAGTGGCGCAACTGTGCTTGCAAGTCCCAATCCGAAAGCCAATCCTGCAGACCCGGAAAAGGTATTGCGGGTGGCTTTCCCCACACCTGAGACCGGCTTTGATCCTGTGCGTGTGAATGATCTGTATTCAAACACCATCACTGCGGCTATTTTCCAGCCACTGCTGACCTACGACTGGTTGGCCATGCCGACTCAGATCGTACCGAATGCAGCAGAAGCCATGCCGGTTATTTCTGCTGACAACAAAACTTACACCTTCAAAGTCAAAAAGGGCTTGTACTTCACGCCCGACGAAGCCTTCAAAGGACAAAGGCGAGAACTCACAGCGCATGATTTTGTGTACACCTTGTTACGCCATGCAGACCCTAAAAATCGCAGCCCACAGGTCTCTGACTTTGATGACAAGATTTTTGGATTCGCCGAATCTAGGAAGAAGGCGGTGGCCAGTGGCAAATTTGATTACGATCAAAAACATCCTGGTATTTACGCCCTGGACCGATACACCCTGGTCATTCAACTGGTGCAGCCAGATCGAAATTTTCTGACATTGCTGACCAATCCATTTGCGGGAGGGATGGCCCGTGAAGTTGTCGAAAAATACGGGTTTGAGGGAATCATGTCCAACCCCGTTGGAACAGGGCCTTACATCCTTGAAAAGTGGGTCCGTGGTTCTAAAATGATTCTCAAAGCCAACCCTGAATTTCCAGGCTTTGTTTGGGATTTCCAACCGCCGGCCAACAAGCCCGTTGAGCTTCGAATTGCCAACCAAATGCAGGGCAGACAAATGCCTCAGATTGGCCGTGTCGAAGTCAGCATCATTGAAGAGCCTCAGTCAATGTGGTTGGCGTTCAGCGGCAAAGAAATTGATGCGGTGGCCGTACCTCCCTCTTTCATTGAAAAAGCTCTGACCCCCAACAACGACTTGCTTCAAACTTGGGTGGCACAAGGTGTCAACATGTACAGAAGTGTTGAGCCCGATATTCGCTACCAATTCTTCAACATGAAGGATCCCGTCATCGGTGGCTATACCCCTGAAAAAATTGCGCTTAGACGCGCCATCATCATGGGTTTTGATGTCGATGAAGAAATTCGCGTCATTCGAAAAGGACAAGCCGTCAAAGCGCAGCAAATGGTCTCCCCAGTCATTGCAGGGCATGATCCGAATTACAAAAGCATTGTGAAATTCAGTCCCTTGTCGGCCAATGCTTTGTTAGATCAATTTGGTTACAAGAAGGATGCCAAGGGGTATCGCAACATGCCCGACGGCAAACCACTTGTGTTCACTATTTACTCCTCCACATCTTCTATCGATCGCGAAAGAGATGAGCTTTGGAAGAAATCAATGGACCGCATAGGTATTCGCCTCAAGGTTAAGAAAGACAAGTTTCCTGAAATGCTGAAGCAGGGCAAACAATGTGCCATACCTTCTTGGGCCTTGGGTTGGACCCGCTCTTCCGAGGCCGAATTTGTGATGAAACTCTTGTATTCCAAAACCATTGGTCAAAACAATTACGCTTGTTTTGAAAATGCAGAATATGACGCCTATTTTGAACAACTTAAGCGCTTGCCAGATGGCCCTGAACGCACTCGCGTTTTGCACAACATGTATCGCTTGATGGAGGTCAATGGGGTGCTGGGCTTGAGTTCAACGGGTATCGCCACAAGGCTCAGCCATCAGCGTTTGGAAGGCTATCGCAAACACCCCTTGATCTTGGGCGATTGGATTTACTATGACATTCAAAAACCTTAAAGGCACAGAAGCATGAGTGCCTACATCTTTCGCCGAATCTGGCAAATGATTCCTACCCTAGCGGGTGTGATCTTGTTGGTTTTTTTCCTTTTCAATTGGATCGGTGGTGACCCCGCCTATGTGCTGGCGGGTTTGTTTTCAAATCAAGAACAAATTGACAGCATTCGGGCTGAATTGGGTCTTGATCAGCCGCTTGCAGTGCAACTGTGGATTTTTGTCAAACAAGTTGCCACTTTCAATTTTGGCAACAGTTGGACCACAGGTGAATCGGTCGCCGATATTTTTGCAACACGCTTGCCTGCTTCTCTGACATTGATGGCGCCTTTGCTCATCATTGAAACTCTCATTGCCTTGGTCCTTGCCTTGGGACTGGCGTGGGTGAGAGGGTCTTCAATTGACCGTGGCACCATGGTCGTGTTCACGGCATTGATGTCGGTCAGTATTTTGGTCTTCATCATTTTGGGCCAGTATGTGCTGGCATACCGTTTGGGCTGGTTTCCAGTGCAAGGTTGGAGCGACAACTATTGGAAAAACATCAGCACCTATGCCCCATTGCCCATCTTGCTGGGGTTGGTGGTTAGCATTGCACCCAATACGCGGTTGTTCAGAAGTTTTGTGCTCGACGAAGTCGATCAAGATTATGTTCGAACAGCCAGAGCCAAGGGCCTTTCTGAGCCACGGGTGATGTTTGTGCATGTTTTACGCAATGCCTTAATTCCGGTCATCACGTTTGTTATTTCCAATCTGCCAGGCCTTTTGCTAGGGGCCTTCTTGTTGGAAAGGTTCTTTGGCATTCCGGGCGTTGGTCGTGAAATCATTTTGGCTGTAGAGCGAAGTGATTTCCCAGTGATCAAGGCCGTCACTGTTTACGTGGCCATTGCCACCATGATTTTCAATTTGATGGGTGATGTTTTGTATCGCCTGACCGACCCGCGTGTTCAATTGCGCTGAAATCCAATCACTCCATGATGAATATGCACAGTCATCCTATTTCAGCTGAGGGCGCGCACACGCCTTTGAGCAGTTCTCTCAAACAAAACTTAAGCGAACAAGTCAGCGAAGGTGCATGGGCTTTGGCTTGGCGTCGATTTAAATCTGATCGCGTTGGGGTGTGGAGCGGCATCACAGTGGTGCTCAGTTTAGCCTTGGTGTTCACGACCTTGTTGGGGTCATTGGCTTCCGATTGGGAAAAAGAGGTGGCCATTAGCAACGCACCGCCTTCATGGGTCATGGGTGGCATTCAGGGGTCTGACGCCAGCAAGACCATGCCAGAGCTTGTTCTTTACGAGCCCACGCCAACTGACGTGTTAGACCCCATTGCACCTCAGTGGGAGCTGGCTCAAAAAGCCGTCAAACCTGCAGGTGAAAAGGTCAATGCTTTGGCAACTCATCTGCCCATGGGCTCCGACAAGTGGGGGAGAGACGTTTTGGCCAAGACAATCAAAGGTGCCGAAACCAGCATCTTGGTGGGCTTGGCAGCTGCTTTCATGGCCACGCTACTGGGTTCTGTTCTAGGGGCTGTTTCTGGTTGGTACGGAGGCATTGTGGATGACTTGAGCAATTGGCTTTACAACGTTTTTCATTCCATTCCTGGTATTTTGCTGATCCTGGCCATTGCAGCTGTTCTGAACACCAAGGGCACCATGGCTGTAGTGCTGATATTGGGAACCACAGGTTGGACGGGTACATACCGATTGATTCGGGGAGAATACATGAAGCACCGAAACAGAGAGTATGTGAGGGCGGCAGATGCCATCGGCGCTTCCAACAATCGCCGCATGTTTGTTCACATCTTGCCCAATGTGAGCCACGTCATCTTGGTCCAGTTTTCTCTCTTAACGGTCTCTTGTATCAAAGCCGAAGTCATTTTGTCTTTCCTCGGATTTGGCGTGCCAGTTGATGGTGTTTCATGGGGCACCATGCTCACCGAAGCACAAAACGATTTGCTGGTGGGATATTGGTGGCAACTCTTGTCTGCCACCGTTGCCATGTCCATTTTCGTCACTGGTTTGTCCCTTCTTACAGACTCATTGCGGGATGCCTTAGATCCCAAAGTGATTCACTAAGCCCCATTGATTGAATGCTTGACATGGCAACACGCAGATCCCCTCCACCCATCGCCCAAATTTCTGACAATTTGTTGGAAGTTAAAAACCTGACCGTCGATTTCATCAGCGCTTCCAAAGCCCCTGTACGAGCTGTTGAGTCGGTTTCATTTGTGATTCCTCGTGAACGCACCGTAGCCTTGGTCGGTGAGTCTGGCAGCGGCAAGTCGGTCAGTGCATTGGCCATCATGGGCTTGTTGCCACCACAAAATGCCATCCTTGGATTGCACTCATCCATTGAGTATGACAACCGGTCTTTGTTAAGTCTCTCCAGGTCAGATTGGCAACTCATTCGGGGCTCTCGAATTGCCATGATCTTTCAAGATCCAATGACCTCACTCAACCCTGTTTACACCGTTGGCTTTCAACTGGCAGAGATGCTGAAAGTTCACAAGCATTTTTCAAACAAACAGGCCTCTGCACGCGCTTGTGAACTGTTGGAAGAAGTAGGTATTCCCGAGCCCCAAAAACGCGTCAACGCCTACCCGCACGAACTATCAGGTGGCCAACAGCAACGCGTCATGATTGCCATGGCATTGGCCTGTGAGCCAGAACTTTTAATTGCTGATGAACCCACTACGGCTTTGGATGTGACCGTTCAACGCCAAATTTTGATGCTGCTTGCTGAGTTGCGAGAAAGACGACGCATGGCAATGCTTTTCATCACCCACGATTTGGGCTTGGTCAGCGAAATCGCTGACCATGCAGTGGTCATGCGCAAGGGCACAGTTCGTGAAGCGGGTCCTGTCAGAACCCTCTTTAGCCAGCCACAAGACGCATACACCAAGGCACTTTTAAGTTGCCGTCCTAGTGTGGAGCGACAGGGCAAAAGACTTTTAACGATTGACGATTGGATGTCATCCAGCACAGGTTCGGTGAATGCCGACAGTGCGCCGTTTGACTTTTTGCCAGTTGCGACGGAACCAGCACAAGCTCCAGCAACGCCAGATGCAAATGCACAGGCTAAGGCGAAGGAACAGTTTCAACAGCCCTTATTAGAGGTACAAGGACTGCGCAAAGTGTTCAAACGTTCTGGGCCGTGGTTCCAAAGAGACGATTTTGTTGCAGTCGAAAACGTCGGATTTCAACTCATGCGCGGCCAAACTGTTGGCTTGGTGGGTGAGTCGGGCTCGGGGAAAACCACTGTTGGATTGTGTCTACTTAGACTTCACGAAGCTTCAGCCGGCAAGGTGCTTTTTGATGGTCGGAATTTGTTGGAAATGTCGAGCATTGAGTTCGCAACTTACAAACGCAGGCTTCAAATTGTTTTTCAAAATCCCTATGCTTCATTGAATCCTCGATTTACAGTCGGCGAAATTTTGAGTGAGCCCATGCAACTCCACGGCATTGGCACTCACAGTGCTGATTGGGAGAAAAAATCTCTCAGTTTGCTAGACAAAGTAGGCATGCCTGCTTCTGCCTTAAAGCGTTACCCCTTTGAATTTTCTGGAGGGCAGCGCCAGCGAATTGCCATTGCCCGTTCTCTGAGTTTGTCACCGGAGGTGGTGGTGCTCGATGAAGCTGTTTCAGCCCTAGATGTTTCTGTTCAAGCGCAGGTACTGAATTTGCTGAAAGATTTACAAAAAGAATTGGGCCTGAGTTACTTGTTCATTTCGCACGATTTAGAAGTGGTGCGTTACATGTCCGACTCTCTGTTGGTCATGAACAAAGGCCACGTGGTAGAGCAAGGTGACGCCGCTCAAATTTACCAATCACCTCAGCACCCTTATACCCAGACACTGCTTGCAGCTGTCCCCAAAGTGCAAGAATCCATCGGCGTTTAAGTTGCCTTGATCTGAATTCAGCCTGGAGTGCTTGAAGTTTCTTTGATCTCAGGCAGCTTTTTGATTGATTTCAAGTAAGGTCTCAATGTGGCCACCACAGCCACCATCAGGGAGCCCAATCCGGCGCACAGAAGTGAGCTTCGCATGCCAATGTGCTCTGCCATCCAGCCGCCTAACAGCGCACCTGGCGCAGCGGGCAAAGTAATTAACCAACGCATGGTAGTGGTCATGCGTCCCAGAAGCTCTGTGGGAGTGAAAGCTTGCCTAAGCGATAAAAAATTAACAAAGAGCAGGGTGGCGCCCCAGCTGAAACAAATGAGCATCCATGAAAACAAAAAGATACTGGGGAGCCAGCCCTCAAACAACAATAGACTGATCCAGCCCACTGAGGTGATGGCAATGCCCACAATGAGTGCGGGCCCTAAGCCAATTTTTTTGGAAATGGGAGGGCCAGCCATGCCACCCAAAACAGAGCCAATGCCCATAGCTACAAAACTTGAGGCCACCAAAGTTTCATCAAGTCCCAAGTCTTTGACTGCAAAAATAATCTGAACAGAAAGCGCCACTTGAGCAAAAAACTGCCATGCGCCCACGGTGGCAGCCATTTCAATCAGCATGGGATGAGATCGAACAAAGTTAAGACCTTTCATGAGTTCATCTTTGAAGGATCTGTCTTTCCATGTTGATCTTGGCGCCACTTCTTCCTTGATGCGAATGCCTTTCAGCATAAGGACTGACCCAATTAGGAGCAAAGCATCCATGACCAATGCCAAAGGAGCCCCAAAGACACGGATTAAGATGCCCGCGAGTCCGGGTCCCATGACTTCCGCCATGGAACCTGCAATGGCATTTTGAGAATAGGCTTCGACCAATTTGTCACGCCCAACCAATTGGGTGAGAACCAATTGCGAGGCCGAGCCCGCAATGGTGTAGACCGCACCGATGGCAAAGCTCACCACGTACATGAGGTTAATGCTTAGGAGGTCAAGGGCCCATGCTAAGGGAATGGTTAACAGTGACAGCCCCATGACAATCTCACCTGCAATGTAGACGGGTAGTTTTTGCATCCGGTCAAGGAGCACGCCGCCTGGCAATGACAGCAACACAAAGGGCGCGATTTCCATGGCGGTGAGCAGGCCCATTTGTGTGGGTGTGGCATCAAGCAAGAAAACGGCAGTAAGTGGCAGTGCAAGCAGGGTAATTTGCCCGCCTAAATTGCTGAACAGGATGGAGAACCACATCCGCCTGTATCCAGGAATTTTGAACAAGGGGCTTTTGAAAATGTTCATAGGCTAAGTAACAAACCCCACTAAAACAAGGTTCTAGCAGGGTTTCAAACATGGCGGAGCAGGCGGGATTCGAACCCGCGGTGGGGATAAACCCACACACGCTTTCCAGGCGTGCGACTTAAACCACTCATCCACCGCTCCGAGCTTTTGAGTATAGCAGTTTAGGCATAGTTTCTTGAGCCCAAAAGCCGCTGTCAGGTCGTTTATTCATTACACTTCGCCCCTGTTGTCTAATTTTTTTGACCCAAGGCGGGGACCTTATGAAATTTCGTTTTCCGATTGTCATTATCGACGAAGACTACCGTTCAGAAAACACTTCTGGACTGGGTATTCGTGCCTTGGCTCAAGCCATTGAAACTGAAGGCTTTGAAGTTCTGGGTGTGACCAGTTACGGTGATCTATCGCAATTTGCTCAGCAACAATCTCGGGCCAGTGCATTCATCTTGTCGATTGACGATGAAGAATTTTCGCCAGGACCAGATTTAGATCCTGCCGTCTTAAGCTTGCGAGCCTTCATTGAAGAGGTTCGTCGCAAAAATGCAGATGTGCCCATTTACATCTACGGCGAAACAAAAACATCGCGCCACATACCCAACGACATCTTGCGTGAGTTGCATGGCTTCATTCACATGTTTGAAGACACGCCTGAGTTTGTTTCACGGCACATTATTCGGGAAGCCAAAAGTTATTTGGAAGGTGTTCAACCTCCCTTCTTCAAAGCCTTGCTTGATTATGCGGAAGATGGTTCTTACTCTTGGCATTGCCCAGGACACTCAGGGGGCGTGGCATTTTTGAAGAGCCCTGTGGGGCAGATGTACCACCAGTTTTATGGTGAGAACATGCTGCGCGCAGACGTGTGCAATGCGGTAGAAGAACTGGGTCAATTGTTGGATCACAATGGCGCCATCGGTGAAAGCGAACGCAACGCTGCTCGTATTTTCAACGCCGACCATTGTTTCTTTGTGACCAACGGCACCAGCACATCCAACAAGATGGTTTGGCATCATGCTGTTGCGCCAGGTGATGTGGTGGTGGTCGATCGCAATTGCCACAAGTCTATTTTGCACGCCATCATCATGACGGGTGCTATTCCAGTTTTCTTGAAACCCACACGCAACCATTACGGAATCATTGGCCCCATTCCGCAAAGTGAGTTTGCGGTGGCCAGCATTCAAGCCAAGATCAGGGCCAACCCACTCTTGAAAGGCATTGATGCCAAAAAAGTGAAGCCCAGGGTCATGACCTTGACGCAATCAACCTACGACGGCGTTTTGTACAACACGGAAACCATCAAAGGCATCCTCGACGGTTATGTGGAAAACCTACACTTTGACGAAGCTTGGTTGCCGCACGCCGCTTTCCATTCTTTTTATGGCACTTACCACGCCATGGGAAAAAAACGCCCACGGCCGAAGCATTCTTTGGTGTACGCCACACAATCTATTCACAAGCTGTTGGCTGGCATTAGCCAAGCCAGTCATGTGCTCATTCAAGATTCGCAGAATACCAAGCTAGACCGGCACTTGTTCAACGAAGCTTATTTGATGCACACCAGCACCAGCCCCCAATACAGCATCATTGCCAGTTGTGACGTGGCTGCAGCCATGATGGAACCCCCAGGTGGAACGGCATTGGTGGAAGAAAGTATTGCCGAGGCGCTTGACTTTCGCCGCGCCATGCGCAAAGTCGATCATGAGTACGGAAAGGACTGGTGGTTCAAGGTTTGGGGCCCCGAGAATTTGGTCGAGGAAGGCATTGGTCGCGCTGAAGATTGGATTCTGCGAAGCGACCCGAAAAAGAAGGGCGGCAAGTGGCACGGGTTTGGTCAAATGGCCGACGGCTTCAACATGCTTGACCCCATCAAGGCCACGATTGTCACGCCAGGCTTGAATTTAGATGGCAAGTTTGACAAAACAGGCATTCCTGCTTCTGTGCTGACCAAGTTTTTAACTGAGCATGGCGTGGTGGTTGAAAAAACTGGCTTGTACAGTTTCTTCATCATGTTCACCATTGGCATTACCAAAGGTCGTTGGAATTCTTTGCTGACTGCTTTGCAGCAGTTCAAAGACGACTACGACCGCAACCAACCCATGTGGCGCATCATGCCGGAGTTTTGTCAGAAGCAGCCCAAGTATGAGCGCATGGGCTTGCGCGATTTGTGTCAGCACATTCACGCCCTGTACGCCAAATACGATATTGCGCGACTCACCACAGAAATGTATTTGTCTGACTTGACGCCCGCCATGACGCCTGCGGATGCTTATGCGCACATTGCACGTCGTCAAACTGAGCGTGTTTCAATTGACGAACTTGAAGGTCGCATTACAGTTGGACTGGTAACTCCCTATCCTCCAGGCATTCCTTTGTTGGTGCCTGGTGAAGTCTTCAACAAGAAGATTGTCGACTACCTCAAGTTTTCTCGTGAGTTCAACCTTCAGTGCCCTGGCTTCGAAACCGACATACATGGCTTGGTCGAGGAGAAGGGCGAGGACGGCGTCAAACGTTACTTTGCAGATTGCGTTCGCGTTCCCGCTCAACCTTGATTGACACGGCCATGAAAAAACCGCTCCGAGGAGCGGTTTTTTTTAGCTAAGCCCCAGAAGCAATCTGGGGTGTTGTGATCAGAACTTGTAGTTCGCTTTCACAACCATCGCACGACCCAATGGATCTGTGTAACGTGGGTCGTAACCTTGTTGGAACGTGGCACCTTGGTTTGAGAAAGGTGGTTTGGTATCAAACACGTTACGCAACACTGCGCCCAATGTCAGGTTTTTCATGCCTGTGTAGCTCACACCAAAGTCAACCAATGTGTAGGCTTTGACTTCATTGATGTACGAAGGATCAGCATTTTCATCGGTGTAACCAGACATGTAACGCACGCCAGCGCTGTAACGATAGTTACCTTGTGCCATGGTGGTTGACAAGTTGTGCTTCCAACGGAAGATGGGGCTGGAGTCTTTGTACTTGCCAGCGTTTTCAATGTACTCGCCATTGATTTCACGTTGGTATTTGTAGCTGTTGACGTAAGTGCCATCGTAGTTGAAGTTGGTTTTCAAGCCAGCAATGGTGGTGGAGTAAGCTGCACTGAAGTCCAAACCATTTGTCTTCACATTGCCCAAGTTATCGGTCAATGTTTTGATGTAAGCGATAGCACTCGAGCCAGCCACAACTTGGCAACGTTCCCATTTGGCAGCTTCGGCATTGCTCAAAGTATTGCAACGAATGATTTTGCTAGCGTATTTGGTGGGATCGTCAAAAATGGTTTGTTCTGGGAAAGAACCAATTTGGCTCTTCACTTGAACATTCCAATAGTCAACTGTCATGAGCAAGTTCTTGGTGGGCTGGAAAGCTGTACCAAAGCTCACTGCTTTTGACTTCTCAGGCTGAACATCAGGATTGCCACCATTCAAAGCTTGAGTTTGCTGACCACAATCACGTGATGTGATACCGGCTGCTGTAGCCTTACCGCCAGCGCACAAGATCGGGTCGTTGTAAGCGTTGCTAGAGAAGGTGCGTGACTGAGGACCAAACACATCATCCAAAGATGGGGCACGGAAACCCGTGTTGGCAGAACCACGCAACACAGCGGTTGGTGACAATGTGTAACGGAAGCCCACTTTGGGGTTCACGCTGTTGCCAAAGTCGCTGTAATTGTCGGCACGCAAAGCGGCTTGCAATTCCAACTGCTTGGACACTGGGAAAATGGCTTCTGCCACTACAGCTGTTACTGTGCGTGATGCGTCGTTGACGTGATAAGGGCTGCGACCAGCAGATGGGACATTGTTGACCAAGTCGTCATCGGTGTTGGTAGAGTATCCTTCTCGGCGAGCTTCAGCTCCCAAAGAAATGGCCGCATTGCCACCATCCATCTTGAACCAATCGCGGTTGAATCGAGCGTCAACACCGGTCGCTGTGCCACGGCCAGTGGAGAATGTGCCGCGTGCTTTGGCGGCATCAATGTAGTCCAAAGCGGCCTGTGAGTTTGCGCCAAATGGGTTCAACAAGCCACTCGTGACGCCAGCTTGAATTTTTGATTTGCTGACATAGCCATTGGTTGGACCATCAGAGACTGTGCTAGAAGCAGAGTAGAAACCAGTTTTGTAGTCCCAAGCACCCTCTACGCCAGACAAATCAACCACAACTCGGTTGGCTGTTGCATTGGAGGTGTTTTCACGACGTCCTGCTGGCACCATGCGCCAGCCAATGCCGATCAAGCCCTTGGTGGCATCTAAGCCTGAGAATGTCTTGGGATAGAAGGGGCTCGTGATAGGCATGGTCATGCCAGTAACGGGGTCGGGTGCAATGCGTGCAACGTTGGTGTTTTCTGAGTGAACAGCTTCCACAGTTAACAAACGACTGTCACTCAAACGGAACGAGCCTTTGGCGTTGATGTTCAGATTCTCTGTTTCAGGAATGATGTCGATTGCCGAGGTGTAGTCGTATCGGCAAGTGACGCCACCTTGAAACAATGAGCCTGGAGGCGCGCAAGTAGGCGCCGTGATGTTGCCAGACTTGATTGCACCTGTTTTGTCGTAGTAATTGAAATTGGCAGGGAACGTGGTGCCTGATGTTTTGTTCAATCCTGATGAAGGAATCACACCCGTAGCACCGAAAGCGCGGTCAGTGGCTTTTGCTGAAGCCTGTGCCTTGTTGTCCAATGAGAACCACAAGTTGTAGCCGTCTTTGGACAAAGAGCCCTGGCCGCCAGAGAAAGTGAAACGCTTGATCTGGCCACCTGTTGTAGATGGGGAAGTGTTTTCAACAGCCAGATCCATGCCTTGGTAATCACGCTTCGTAATGAAGTTGATCACACCACCCACAGCATCGGTGCCGTAAATGGCAGATGCGCCATCGCGCAATACTTCGATGCGGTCTAGTGCAGCAAAAGGAATAGCGTTCAAATCAACAGCGCTAGCGCCAATGCCAAAGAAAGCCAAACGGCGTCCGTTCAACAATATCAATGTTTTGTTGGAACCTAGACCGCGCAAGCTGGCGTAAGAGCCGCCACCTGTGGCTGAGCCAATGCTTTGGCTGACACCCGTGCTAGATTGGCTTGCTGTGATTCGCTGGACAATTTCTTCTGTTGACGTTACGCCAACAGATCTCAACTCATCGGCTGAGTAAATCGAAACTGGCAGGGCACTTTGGTTTTCAATGGAGCGTTTGATTGAAGACCCTGTGATGGTCACTGTTTCAACCTGTTGAGCTTTTGCAAATTGCATGCTCGCCAGTGTCAAAGCAGTGCCACCGAATGCCAGGCAAAGCTGACGATTCAGGGTACTGATTTTGAATTGAGGCATTTTTGAGTCCTTTTGTATTTAAATGAATATGAGTTTGAATATAAAAATCTTTTTAAAAAAAGTTACAAACATGAGTATTTGGATTAAAAAGACCAAAAGTTACATTCCGATAACTCACCTGCTAAATATGTGACAAAAATAAGAAAATTACTATTCTGACTTTCGTACATGTTAAAAAAAAACAACGCCCACAGGCGTTGCTTTTTGGAGTCACATTGCCTGGTCATTTTTAAACGCCCCCAATGCCCCCAACCACATGACTGAATCCGCCGTCTACATACACAATTTCAGCCGAGATACCGGCAGACAAAGGACTCATTAAGAAAGCGGCCGTGTTGCCTACGTCTTCAATCGTTACATTTCGACGAATGGGTGAAGCGGCTGCAACAGCACTTAAAATTTTGCCGAAGTCTTTGATGCCACTGGCCGCCAGTGTTTTGATAGGTCCTGCGCTGATGCCATTGACGCGAATGTTTTTGG
>Ga0214921_10000145_pt1 | contig 134633 bp, 105 predicted proteins | sample LL1505_MetaG_FD_177992 | JGI IMG/M metagenome (GOLD analysis project Ga0214921, IMG submission 177992) | Freshwater microbial communities from Lake Lanier, Atlanta, Georgia, United States - LL-1505 | ecosystem: Environmental > Aquatic > Freshwater > Lake | place: USA: Georgia | collected... | reverse complement strand
AAAGGTTTTGACAAAAAATTTGCGGAGGATTTTGTTAATGAATGTATTGATTTATTTAGTAAAATACAGTTAACAAAAAAATCAATATCACAAATTAATGAATGGACAAAAAATATTACTTGTGAAAATCAATATAAACAAATTGATGTCGTTATAGGTAAAAATACTTTAATTATTGAAAATTTAATTAATTCTAAAAATTCAATAATTAATAATTTAACAAAAAAAGAATTCAAATCTAATATAATTAATTTACCAATAGAAAAAATTGTTGAGGTTGCAAACAGTAATTTAAAAAATTATTTATCTGAATTAAATGAATCTGAGTTATCTCAAGTTAAAAAATATCTAACTTTACCTCAAAGTGAGGTTAATAAAAGATTTGAAGTATTAAGTGAAATGGTTATTGAAAAATTAGAAACAATGTTAGTTGAATCAGATGATGAAACTAAAACTAAAATTAATCAGACAATTGATAAAATTAAATCTGAAAAAGTTGATTCAATAACTTTAATTAAGTTAAAAACTCTTAACGAGAATTTGTAAGTTTTTGTTTGTAAATCGCCTTTTTCTTTTGGGTTCTTAATACTACTGATTTTTTAGTGTATTCTTTTCTTTCTCTTAAAATATCATTTTGCTTGGTTTTAATAACCTTATTTTTTAACATTTTAAGTGCTTTTTCTATTGGAGTTTTTTGGTCTATGTTTACTATAATCATATATTACAAATATCTTCAAAACTATTAAAATTCTTTGACATACCAAAATTTATTGTGTATTTTTTTATAAAAATAAACTACACACAATGAAAAAGTATGAAGAAAGGAAAAAGTACGAAACTTGCGGGATATCGTTCTTATAAAGTAAATTACGGAACTGTAGATTCAAAATCATTAAAATCCATTTATTTAAACATCCAAACATGGGTTGAACCAAAAGTAGAAATTGATTACCCAACAAGGTCAGTAAGTAATTTATCAAGACAAATTAAACACACTATTTTAGATTATCTTAATCCATTAATTTTTAATGACAAATTTATTGTTGACCTAGACTTAAGGTCTAGCGGTATTCAACTAAATAAAAAATCATTTTTAAATTTAGAATGTTTTTTTTATTTAAAAAACGAAAATTTAGATTTTAAATCAAATATCATTAAAACCGAAATTAAAAAAATAACAGATGGAATTATTAATAAAAATTTTAAAAAAAGTGAAAATTACAAGTTTTATCTAACTAAAAAAGAAACAATTTCTATCAAATAATGAAATATACCTTAAACAATATATTTATTATAAAATAAAAATATGAAAATATTGGCACCAAATGAGATTGGTAAAGGTATATTGGTAGAATATGATGCGGGTTATATATCACCAACCGATAAACATAATGCTCAAATAATTAAAGAATCTAAAAATATGTTAGATTATTCTAAACCATTTGAGTTTTATGCGGTTTTACAAAAATACAATACTCCAAATAGAAACGGAAGAATTTATCCTGAAAAAATATTAAAAAGAGAAGCGGAGAACTATAAGAAAGCGATTTCTAAAGGGACTGCATTGTCTGAACTAAACCATCCAGAATCATCATTGATTGATTTGGATAGAGTTTCTCATATGATAACTGAAGTATGGTGGGAAGGTAACATTCTAATGGGTAAGTTAAAATTATTAACATCTCCAGGATTTCATGAGAGAGGTATTATTTCTTGTAAAGGAGATACCGCCGCAAACTATTTAAGACAAGGTGTTACATTAGGTATATCTTCAAGAGGAGTTGGGTCATTGGCAAAAAAAGGAGAACAAAATGAAGTACAAGATGATTTCGAATTAATTTGTTTTGATTTGGTATCGTCCCCATCAACACCAGGTGCTTACTTATTTTTAAATCCTGAAGATAGAAATAACTACGAAGAGAATCTTGATGAGGAAAACAAAATGAAAAGAGAAAGAGTTTTAGGTGCTCAACCAGGTGAAGGAAACAAATCGCTTGACTTAATGAGAAAATTATCCGATTATTTAGGAAAATAATAATTATGGATGAAAAGTACTTTGTAGCAAAAATCACTTATGATTTGCCAGACCCTGAGACAGGGAAGATTAAAAAAATTAGAGAAGAGAAATTGGTTCGTGGATATTCGGTAACTGATGTTGAGGCGAAGGTTACAAAACGATACGAGACATTTTCTCAAGATTGGAGAATCACTTCAGTATCTGAAAGTAAAATTGACGAGGTATTGGAAGTGTAAGTAATTCTAAAAATTTAAAATAAAAGGAGACGTTTGTCTCCTTTTTTCGTATACGGTAATATTTATTAATAATCTAATTAAAATAATTGGGTGTGCAACACCCTAAAATAAACTTTTTCTATAATTAGAAATATTTATATAGTAAAAATACTAAAAAATGGCAGAAAAAAAATCACTTGTAGAGGAAACACTACTTCAAATGAAAAGTTTAGAAGATGTGATTTCTGAAAATGCAAAAGGAATACTTCATTCTACTATGAAAGAAGAAATCGGCGAATTAGTAAAAGAGTCTTTATACGAGACTGAAATGGAATCTGAAATGGATGAAGAAGAAGATGTAGATTCTGAAATGACTGAACAAGAAGATGAAGACGAAACTGAAATCGAAGATACCGATGATGTTGAAGATGATTCTGAACTTGATGACATGGAAGATGACATTGAACTTGATGACATGGAAGATGATTCTGATGACATGGAAGAGCCAATGTTTGATGACGAAGAACCTATCGACTTAACAAATGCTTCTGACGAAGAAATTTTAAAAGTTTTTAAAGGTATGGGAGAAGAAGACGGAATTATCGTAAAAAAAGACGGTAACACTGTTGATTTAGAAGATACCAACGAAGACGCTCATTATAAAATCTCATTAGGTGAGCAATATGATGATGAAGAAGAAGAAGATAGTGAACTTGATTCAGAAGGAGGGGATTTTCCACCATTAATGGATGATGAAGACATTCACGTAAGTGAACAGGATTCATTTGACAGTATGGATTCAAACATGACTGAAGACGATGAAGAAGAAGTTATGTTTGAAATTGAAATGTCAGATGACATGGATGACGAAGATGAAGACGAATTCGAGATTGAAGATGACATGGACATGGATGACGATTTTGGAGGTTTTGAAGAAATCGGTAACGATTTTGAAGAAAATGAAGAATGGTCTGAAGGTATGGTAGAAGAGGGATTCAAAGCTAAAGGAGTTGGAATGGGAAAGGCAAAATTCCAATACAAAAAAACCAAAGGTGGTTTCAAAGAAAGTATGAAACAAGGAACCAAAGGTGTTGGAATGGGCAAACCTAAATTTGAATTTAAAGAAAGCATGAAATCTGTTAAACCAAAAGGAATGGGTATGGGTAAAGCTAAGTTTGAATATAAAGAACAAACTACTGGTAGTACAAAACCTATGTCAGGTAAAACAGAAACTAAAGAAGCGTCAAGAACATTGGGTGCGGGTAGAAGATTTGGTAAGCATGGTTTACCAAAACCTAAAGCAGCTCCAAGACACTTAAATGCCGAATCGGTTAATTCTGAATTAAATTTACTTAGAGAAAAGAATGAAGAGTACAGAAAAGCACTTAACGTTTTTAGAAGTAAATTAAATGAAGTTGCGGTTTTCAATTCAAATCTGGCTTATGCAACAAGATTGTTTACTGAACATTCAACTACTAAGCAAGAAAAAATTAATATCTTAAGAAGATTTGATTCCGTTGAATCTTTAAAAGAGTCAAAAACTCTTTATAAAACAGTTAAAGACGAACTTTCATCTCAAAGCGGTAATAAACTTGTGAAAGAATCTATTCAAGAGAAAATTGAAAGAACTCCATCATCAGGTTCAGCTGCTAACTTAATTGAGTCAAAAACTTACGAAAACCCTCAATTTATGAGAATGAAAGATTTGATGTCAAAAATGAACATCATTAAATAAACTAAAAAACAAAACACATTTAAAATGGGAGCATTATTAGAAAGCGGTCTTGTTGGTAACATTGGTCTTAAGCACCTTAAAGTTATTAAAGAAGACACTATTAACAAATGGGACAAATTAGGGTTCCTTGAAGGTCTTAAAGGCCACCTAAAAGAGAACGTTGCACAGTTATATGAAAACCAAGCATCATTCTTAATCAACGAAGCATCTTCTACAGATTCTTCAGGTTCTTTTGAAACAGTTGTATTTCCAATCGTAAGAAGAGTATTCTCTAAACTTTTGGCAAATGATATTGTTTCTGTACAAGCTATGAACTTACCAATTGGTAAATTGTTCTACTTTGTACCTAAAATCCAAGGGTATACAGGTGGTACAGGTACTGGAAATCAGTCTACTACTCACTATGCACCTATTGGTTCTCCAGGTAACTACCCAGGTAGTCAAACTGCAGGTTATACAACAGGAAGTGCATATGCTAAAAATCTTTATGATTTATTCTATGAAGGTTCTGAACCAACTTTAAACCCAGCTGGTTTGTTTGATTATTCTAAAGGTCAGTGGACTGCAATTACTGCATCAACAACTGCTCAAGTATGGTCTAACGGAAGTTTAGTTGATGCAACAACTGATTTTAACGGTAAAAACGTTAGAAAAGTTATCATCAAAATGTGTGGATTCAATAATCTTGGTAATGGTAAAATGATGGGACCTGATGGTTCTGAAATGGATACCGAATCATTCTTATCTGATTTACACATTATCGCAGGTACAGGTTTAACTGTTTCTTCAGCATCTACAGGATGTACTGATACTACTGCAAGTGCATTACCATTCAGAGTTGTAACTCAACAATATGGTAGAGGTATTGTTAATCCTAACTACAATGTAACAACAACTTCATTCCCTAGTGGTAACGGAGGTAGTTATGATAGTGTTTGTTCAGTTAATGGTTGTATCATTTTGGAAGTTGACCTTCAATGTCCTGTATGTGCAACATGTGGAGCCGACTCTTTAGATGGTTACACAGGTACTTCAATCACAACTTTAGTTGCTGATACAGCGTTTAAAGCGGTATTTAGAAGATACGAAGAATTAGAATTCGAAGATAAAATTGGTGAAGTTTCTTTTGACCTTGAATCAGTAACAGTTTCTGTAACTGAAAGAAAATTAAGAGCTCAATGGTCACCTGAATTGGCTCAAGACGTTGCGGCTTTCCACAACATCGATGCTGAAGCTGAATTGACAGCTTTATTGTCTGAGCAAGTTGCCGCTGAAATTGACCGTGAAATCTTAAGAGACCTTCGTAAAGGAGCCGCTTGGTCATTACGTTGGGATTACAATGGTTGGAAGAGATTATCTCAAACAACTTCTTATACTCAGAAAGATTGGAATCAAACTTTGATTACAGCAATTAACCAAGTTTCTGCTCAAATTCACAAATCTACTTTGAGAGGTGGAGCAAACTGGATTATTGTTTCTTCTGAAATCAGTGCAATTTTTGATGATTTGGAATATTTCCACGTATCAAACGCAGCTCCTGAACAAGACCAATACAACATGGGTATTGAAAGAGTAGGTACTTTAGCAGGTCGTTACCAAGTATATCGTGACCCTTACTTCCCAGCAAACACTGTTTTGATAGGACACAAAGGAACATCATTGTTAGATACTGGTTACATCTACGCACCATATGTACCTCTACAATTAACTCCAACTATGTACAATCCGTTCAACTTTACTCCAATTAAGGGTATTATGACGAGATACGCTAAGAAAATGGTTAATAACCGTTTCTATGGTAAAATTACAGTTGATGGTGTTAGAACGTTTGATTTACAAGAATTGAGATAATCAATCTTTAAATAAAAACTCAAAGGAGACAAGTAATTGTCTCCTTTTTTTATTTTCAATATATTTATTATAAAACTATTACTATGATAAGAAGAGATATTTTTGAAGTTTCAGAAGATGAAAAAAGAAGAATTTTGAGACTTCATGAGAGTGCAACTAAAAGACAATATTTGTTTGAAGATATTGGTGATTTAGAAGTATTAAAAAAATTGAATGATTTTTGTAATAGTCTTTATGAGAATTATCAGGACTCAATATTAGATACTTTGATGATGAAAGTAAATGTTGCTGGAGAGCCAAACGAAAGGACTGTCACAGTAACTATAGGAGATAAAATATTACAACCTGTAGGAAGATTAGAGAATGGTCGTTATTTAGTTTCGACTCCAGGTACATCTGCAGAAACTTTCTATAATTCTACTATTACAATTGGTAGTATGATGTCAGAAATTGAAAAAAATAAAGATTTTGTAACATTAATTAATAAGTTTCCACAACTTAAAGAATATATAAATAACCAACCAATACCTGTTCGTTTCGCTGTTATGTTTTCGATATATGTTGACGAAAATCCTGACAGAAAAGAATTAAAATATTGCGTTAACAATTGTCCTAATAATGATGATTATCAAATCAGTTATGGTCAATTTTATCAACTATTAAAACAAAAAGGTCAATACCAAACTATAACTAATTTTTATTTTGGTAATGTAGGTGGTCAAGATTTAATAGGTAACATGCAGTTTCATTTAGGAGGAAGTCCTTTAGCCTCTCCTATGGGATTAAGTGCAAACTTAATTGGTGGGGGTAATAAGGATATTGTTGTAAGACCAATAACTATTAAACCGCCAGCAGGGGAACCTTTTAAATTCAATGAAACTAATTTAACCGATATTGGTCAACAATCTATAGATGCTTTTAAAGATGAGGTACTTAGTTACATGGAAAAATATCCAAAATATAAAGATTTCTTGGTAAACCAACAAGAAATTCCAGTATTGGCTTATTCGTCAGGAGATGGTAGCCCTGATGAAACTGTACCCGCAAAAAATGGATGTCCTTCAAGTTCTAGACAAGAATATGACCTGTGTTTATCACAAAAAAGAGCTGAGACCATCGCCAATGAATTAAATCAAGCATTAGGATTATCAATATTCAAAGGATATGGAAAAGGGTATGAAAATCCTAAAGTTGCTAATTGGACTAAAGATAAACCTACTAAGTTCGCAGATACACAACCTAATAGAAGATTTGAAGTTAATCTTCCTGAATACAGTCAGTTAACACAATAAAAAAAAAGGGAATTAAATTTCCCTTTTTTTACATCTTGATATATAAACAAAATTAATTCCAACATACACTTTTTTTTGATTTGGTATCACCCCAACTGAACAAGACACAAATCCTGGTTTATCACTCGTGCTATAGGAACCTCTTTGATTTTCTCTGTGACCGTAAGAATTATCCCATTTATTGATAATTAAATCAACTAACTCATTATATGTCATATCTAAATTAGTTGATGAAAATAAATTTTCAGAAATCATCATTCTTGGTCCGTTAAAACTTGATTGTACTGTTTTAACGCCAAACATCTTTTCAGATTCGTTAGATATTAAATTTCTAACTCTTGTTGAATCGTTCCACATTTTTACCATATCGGGATGGTAACATCTATTTTCTTTTGTAATCTTTTCTACTTGTTTTGTACTAACTTCTTTATAAAGAACATTAGACCAACAAAGAGTATCGACACCGATTGATTTTCTGAATTTATTTATTTTTTCAAACAAAAGAGTTTCAAATAATTTTTTATCAAAATTGTTATAATCAATTTTTTGTGATTTACAAACAAAGAAAGAAAACAATAAAGACAAAGTAATTACGTATTTCATTTTGGTCGTTTTTAGAGTACAAAGATATGGTTTTATTTTGAAACTAAAAAAATAATTTTACTATGGTCTATTAATACGTTTTACCATACCACTCCAACTTTCGCGACCACGACAACCGTACCCTGTACGACATGAACTGAATGAAATTACTACTAAAGAAATAACGATAATTGATACTACTATTTTTTTCATGGTTTATTTATTTATGATGTAAAACTAATACTTTTATTTTAATTAACCAATAAAAATATTTTTTTTAGATTAAATTGTATTTATAATAAAAGTGATATATGAAAAGAAGAAATATTCTTGAAATGTCTAATGATGAAAAAATAAGAATTTTATCACTTCATGAGACCGAGAGAAGAAAAAGTAATTTAATTTTTGAACAATCCCCAACAGGAGATACTAAAGATAATAAATTTGGACCTATACCTTTAGGTAGTCAATTTGAATTTGGTAAATATCAATCGGATGCGGTTAAAAATAGTATTACAAATTTAAAACAAAAAATTGAATCTTTTATTAGTGCAAATACTCAATACTCAACATTTGAAGTTAGAATCACTGCAGGGGAGTCCAAAGTTACTAATCCTAAAGGATTTGAAACAAAAGGTAGTTTGGCGTTGGCTAGAGCAAACGAAGTAAAAAAATATTTTGAAGAAATATTTCCTGATTTAATAAAAAATAAAAAATTAGTTATAAAATCACCTGAAAGTGTTAGTGACGTTGTAATTGGTGAAACACCTTACGGTGGAGCAGGAAGTGGTGATAATACAGATGCTGAATTAGTAAAAAAATATAAAAAAGAACAGTATGTTAATTTTGAAATAAATGGTGTTGGTTCATCGGTAACTACGACAACTACAACGACAGGTAGTACAACTACAGTTTATGGTTGTGATAAGGCGTTTTCAAGCTCAGGGATACAAGGATTTGGCGATATAAATAAAGATTTTAGTAATAATGTTCCATTTGGTGTTAGTGCAACTAAGGGTACATTCAGTATATGGATTAATTGTTTTACTATGCCTGATGTACTTTATTTTGAGATTGACGGTAAAACAGACTTTAAAAATAACTCTTCTTTATTTAGAGGTGAGGATGCAAATTGGACTAGACTTTTTCTTGGAACTGCTTTAATGGCAAAATACGGTGGTTCACTACCGTCATTTTTAAGTTCTAACTATAGTGTTAGTGTTCCTAAATTATCATTAGTTAGAGATGAAATTGATAAAATGAGTGAATGGGGATTAAGTACTTTTGATAATATTTTTGGTAATGTTTCTCCATTAAAAAATGATTCATGGATGAATGCATTGTTAGAATACGATAGGTCAGAAAAAAACAGAAGTGATAAAAATAAATTATTTTCTATTTTAGGAGGAACGTTTCCTTGGGGTTATTTAAATGGTGATATTATAGAAACTACAACAATAATAGGTCCTTACACAGTAACTGATTTAAAAGCACCAGCAAAAGTTAAATTAATTAATGTTTCTCCTAATGGAAAAACTAATTTTGAGGTACAAATTAGGTGTGAAAATTAATTGTAATAAATTTTATTGAAACGTGACCTTTTATCACAATTAATTTTTATTTTTTTACCCATTATATTGTATGGAATAGTAAAGGGGAATTTTACATTATTTTTTTCAAAAAGATTATCCAAAGATTCATTACAATATGTTTTATACTTTCTATTTTTTTTATCATAAGACATAATAATAGAAATTTCGTATCTCAATGAATCTTTAATATTAGTGTGGTACCCATCCAATGTGTAAAATGTTACATTAGTATTTAAAATCTTACTAAGATAATTAATTATAGTATCATTGTCGTTATAATTTTTATTTTGACCATAACTTTGGTAAGAAATAAAAAAAATTGACAAAAATAAAATATATTTTTTCATATTTTTAATATTATAAATCAAAGATACTAATTTATTTTTAATTACAAAAATTAATTTACGATGGAATATTTGGTGTTGATATTTTTCTAATTGCTTTAGATAACAGTTCAGATTCAATAATATTATACGAATTTCTTTTAAACGCCGCCTGACAAGCCTGAACGATACAATACAATGCTTGGTCATGATTTAATTCTGATATGAATTTTTCTAAATCTTCTAATTTATAATAATTTATAGTATCAAACAAAATACCTAATGGTTGTCCTAAATCTTCATTTGTAATATCTTGGTCCATAATTTTTATTTTTTTTATAGTATTTATAGTATAATAAAAATTTTTATAAATGTCAATTAAAATATTAGATGCTCAACTTGTTGAATGGTTAAAGGAAAAAAAAGTAATTAAAGAAGCTACGGGTACTAGTGGGTCGGGGTCTTTTAAGGTTCCATTAAGTATGGGAACAAGATTATGGGATAAAACAAGTTTAGACCCATTTAATATTCAAGTTTCAAAGTATGATGATTCCAAGTTGGCTTATGATAGTTATGACGGTTCTTTAGATGTGTCAAAAAAAACGGCAAAAAAATTGGAGTCAAAATCCCGTAAAATAGAAAAAAAACTAAAAAAAAATCCAAATATTAGTGATGATGATGGTGATAACTTAAATGGGGGTAATGGTCCTGGAAAACCTGTTGGTCCATTCAACAAAATAGTTAAAGAAGATTTAGCGGTTTGGTTTGGAACAAAAAAGAAACCAAAAGGTAGTAAACAACCAAAAGGACCTTGGGTTAATATTTGTCGTCATAAAGAAGGTGGTGGTCATCCTCCATGTGGTAGACCCGATGCTTCAGATAAAGGATATCCTAAATGTAGAGCGGCGGGAGTTGCGTCAAAGATGACAGATTCACAAAAGAAAAGTGCTTGCCAACAAAAAAGAAAGGCTGAAAAATCACATAATAAATCAGGAACAGGGAATAGTCCTAAAATGACTCATTACAAACCAAAAAAAGAATCGATAAGAGATATTATTCAGGACGTTTTAAATGAAAAGTTTAAATAGATACCTTATCTAAAATACTTTTTAATGAGTGTTTTATATTTGTTTTGATTTCTTCTTCAAGTATCTCTCTCCTACGTTCTAATTCTTCATCAAATTTTTTAATAACATTATCATAATGGTTACCAGTTTCAATATATACATTATAACTATAAACATGGTTAATTATGTTTATTGTTAAATTTTCTAAAACAACAAACATATCATTACTTTCATTTCTAATGAATCTTTTATGTGATAAGGGAGAATAATATAATTTAGAATCCTCCATTAATATTAGTTTCTCACAAATACTAATACAATACATTTCCTCTTCTTTTGGTGGTTTAGGAGGGTCAAATCTATTTTTAAGATACGTATAAAGTTTGAATAATAATTTTGGTATGTAACCAACAACTTCTGTATTTCTCATGTCACAAATGTAAACTTTTTTTTGATAAAAAAAATAAATTATTGATTAATAAATATTATTCAACTATCATTAGTAAAAATATAATCATGGAAAAAATTAAAAACGGGAATACCGTAAGTGTAAACTACACTGGAAAATTAGAAGATGGTACTGTATTTGATTCTTCATTACTTGAGGGAAGAACACCTTTAACAGTTACTATTGGTCAAGGACAATTAATTAAAGGATTTGAAAGTGCTTTAATTGATATGATAAAAGGTGAGAAAAAAACAGTAGAAATTGAGCCTACTGAGGCATATGGTCCATCAAATCCTCAAATGATTGTTGAGATACCAAAAACAAACGTACCCGAAGATGTACAAGTAGGTCAAATGTTACAAGGTAATTCACCTCAAGGTCCCGTAAATGTTAAAGTAGTTGAAATTAATGAAGAAACTGTTACTTTGGATGGTAATCATCCTTTAGCAGGAAAAAAATTAATTTTTGAGATTGAGGTTGTTGGAATTGACTAAATGTGATAATTTATTATATTTGCATATGTTAACAATAGTGTTAACTAATAAACTATTAATAAAAAAACATGAAAAAAGTATTATTAATTTTGGGTTTAGCAATTTCAACCATGTCATTTGGACAAAAAAAGAGCGATAAATTTGTAAGTGGTACAGTATCATACACAAAAACAACAGATGTTGATGGTATTTACACAATCAATCCAACAATTGGATATTATGTAACTGATAAAGTTTCAGTTGGTATTCTTGGGGAAGTTGGTAAAACAGGTACTGAAAAAACACTTAATGTGGGCGTTTTTGGAAGATGTGATTTTATGAAGATTGGAAAATGTCTTACTGCTTTCTCACAATTAGATGTAACAAATAACACAACTAAGGTTAGTGATGTTAAAACCACTTCTTTAGGAGTAAACTTAGGTTTAGGTTTGAACTGTTCAGTTAGTAACAGATTGTCTTTGACCGTAGGTTTAACAGATTTAATTAGTTATAAGAAAACAGGAGATGTATCAACAACTACAATCGGTTTCACAGGGATTAATAATCCATTTGCAACAGGTAAAGTTGGATTACTTTACAGATTCTAATATTTAATTAGAATAAAAAATTAACCCCTCTTTTGAGGGGTTTTTAATTTAACAATACGGTGGAGAACAATGTTTTTTTCCGTCTGTCCCTGGCATATCTCCTTTACAAACTTGTACTGCATAACCATTAGCATATGCTGAAGGATAAACTTTAAATTTTGATTTAGCTGCGGATTTACCACGAGCACATAATTTAGTTCCAGTTTTTTTACGACCTTCTGCCATCATTCCCATATCAGGTTGATTACCATCTTCACCTTTGGTTTCATTCATTAAAAAATCAAATACTTGGTCCATATTATTTTTGGCCTCCGCAATGTGGTCTTGAGCCCAATCGTGACCATTGGATAAAATTTCTTCAATTTTATTTTTATCCATGTCTAATAACATTTCACATTGTCTTTTCATTTGTTCTAAATTACTAAAGAACATATATCTTTCATTTTCTTGTTCAGACAAAACTTTTTTAATTAAAGTTTGAATATCTTTTTCGGTTAATCTAACTATTTTCATATTATTTTTTATTTACGATTTGGAATTTTATAGTTCTTTTATAAGTATCTCGTTCTCCACTAGTGTTAACTTTAATGTCTATAAAATATTCATTAGGAATTTTATCGACAGTGTCAAACATAAAATAATACTCATTTGAACTTCTATTTATTTTAGTCCAATCCTGAACTTGTACTTCAGTATTACCTTCTCTAACATATACTCTATAAAATGCACTTATGTTTTCTAAAAGATGTTTTGTAGTATATGCTTTTTTTATAACCACACCAACTTTTCTCATGTCAGTATTCAATATTTTTTCATCTTGTTTGATTCCGTAAAAATCAAACCCAAAAATCTCAGGTTCTTTAGATTGTGTACCAATAACTAATCTGTTATTATATGGTCGTAATGTGAACTCATTTTCAATATCAGATAGTGTTGTTCCATTTAATTTAATATTAGACCATACATCGTTAAACTGACAAGGTGTTTTATATCCGCTAATAGGGGGTATTTCAACCTCGTAAACTCCTTTACTCTTCGCACATGTAGGTAGATTAGTTAAAGTAGGTATCGGGTCACCATTAGGGTCGTAAATCGTCACAGTAGGATTGTTATCAAGATTAACATAATCACCATCAATATAAACGAATAAGTATAGTTTATTTCTTACTTTTTCAACAAATAAATTTCTATCATCTTCAACTAAGTCATTATATGTTGTTTGTAAAAATGGTTCGTAAAATGTTTGAGTATGTCTTGTAAAAAATGACACTGAATAATTAGAAGTCAACCCAGTTACTAATTCAAATTCAGGTCTATAAGCAATTCCCCATCCTGTTAAATCGGTTATAACTCCATTTAACATATCATTAATTTCGTTTGTCATGTTAAAATTAATATCTTCATTTCCATTTTCAAAATGTTGAATATCAACAATTAATCCGTAATTAACTAAATCATCATAATTTATAAAACCATTATTTAAATTATCATAAATCCCTTCCTGACTCCAATAATCCAAATTGGTACTTGAAAACCAATTTGAGGGTCTTTCTGAATATGTATTATCGGTGAATGGTTGACTATACACTAAATTACCGTTAAAGGCATTCAAAGCACCTGATGTGTAATCATACCCGACTCCCTCGTCCCAATTTTGAGAATCTCCCTCGTCTATATCCTTTTTAGGAATCCTAAATAAAATTAAGTCAAAAGAACTAGCTCTTTTTCTTTCATCTGAATTGTAACTATTTAACAAATCTTCATCAAAACGAATTGTATTTGTCATAGTTAAATTATGGGTTATATTATCACTACAGTTTGTTGGTATAACATTATTATTAATCTTATCCATAAGCGTAGTTAAATCTAAATCAAATATAAATCTACTATATCCACTTTTAGATATTGAAGTTCTATCAGAACCATAAAATATATCGGTTACGGGATTTTTACCAGTATTAACTGAATTATTAGATACTATTGTATTGTTTTTACTAAAATATGACCTATGTATCGACATTAATTGTGTTTAACAATAAATATCTATATTTTAGTTAATTCTAAGATTTTGATTAAGAATTGTGTTTGAGGCGTTTTGTAAATCGACTAATATTTGTGCCGCAGATGTACCATCACTTGAAACAGGAACTGGTGGTAAACCTGGAAAAGCATGTACGTGAGTGGTTAAAAATCTAACAACTAAATTTAAAAATTTCATTAATTCATCTCCTCTAACCATTGGGTCTGTATTAGATAAAACATTTTGAACTAAATAATCTTGTCCAATACCTGATATGGTATCAGTATTTAAAACTATCTGACCTTTACTTGGTATTTTAGATTCGTGAGATAATAACAATAATTTATCACCACCTAATATATTATAAGTTGTTGGTGTTGATTGGTAGTCGTATTCTTTTAATATTTCTTTTTTAACTGCCAATTGTTGTCCCACAATATTTCTAGAAAAAATTAAACCAAATCCATGTTTTTCTCCTTTAAAAAATATCTGATTTGCAATATTTGAAACATTAAGATATTGTTGTGAGGATGTTCCTCCGCTCGAATCTTTAATCCATCTGTAAGTTAAAGAAGATGGTTTAAATACACAAGGAAATTGATTACTAATTGGAGTTATTGGGAATGGAGACATATTAATTTCACCATCATTAACTTGTCTAATAAATGTATTAACATAATTAACTACGTCATTAGAGGATGATGCAGAAAAAGAAACGTAAGTAACTAATGTTTTATCCGAATTATCAACAACAGTGTCTTTTTGTAAATTAGTTGTTGTATATTCTTTTTTTTGTGGTAATCTATATAAAAATATTTCTAACCAAAATTTATCAAATTGATTTTCAGGATTAATTATGTTCCATTCAATTAAAGTTTTAACATATTGAACATTTTGTTCAACCCTATTTACATCTCTTGTTCCTAAGTCAATAACTCTATTATTAAAATCAGATAACTGAATAAAACTTCTATTTTTTTTGGCGGATATATTAACATTTCTATTATTAGGATTTTTAGTACTTCTTCCTGCTCTTAATAATAAATCATTATTTTTAATAATTATATCACAAGTTCCTCTACCAATGATTGAAATATCGTCAGGTTCTGCAAAAACACCTTTTGTTGGTTTGTAGTAATAATCATAATTGTCAGGATTTCTTAATAGTTTTGAATTTGTTATTCTATCTCTAGTTGCAAACATTCTAGATGATTGAGAGTCCTCATTAAAAACAGTTAAAGGTGATGAGAAAGTTCCTTGTATGTAATATTGTTCTGAAAATTTATTATTTGGATTTGGCCAAAGTATATTTACGTATTCTCCTTTTTTTGGTGTTACCTTTAAAAAAATTGGTAATAACGGTAAAAAACAAAATGGGTCAAATTTAGACCACTTAAATTCAGGTATTAAATCTGTTTTATCGTCAGTTTTAGTATTTTTATTATTAATTCTATCAGGTACAGAATCTAATATAGATTGATTATTTCTTCCATCTATTTGAGTATCAAAATAAACCCTAATTCTATTTAACATTAATGGGTCTTGATTATCTAAAACTCTGGCCGACCAAATATATTTATTGTCTAAATTATTGGTTGTGATAGGAATTGTAGGTTTCATCATATTATCAGCCATTAGTTCTTTTTTTATACTCTTCTAAAATTTTATTATAAACAATCTCAGTATTATCTAAATGTTTTGTGAGATTTATTATTGACGATTTTGTTTGTTCAAAATCATTATTTAAGTATTCTAAAGAAATTAGTAATTCTTTATTTGTACTTTCATTTAAACTTTTTATTGTGTTACGCACTACTTCAATTGGTTCCATATTACATTTTTTTACCGTACATGTCTCCTGATGGAATTGTAATTCCCGCTGGCGTTATTGTTAATGGTTTAATAAATACTTGTACTTTACCATTTTCATCTTCTTCTTTTTGAGCCCCCTTCATTCCTGAAAAAACAGATTGTAACATTAAATTTGGACTTCCATCAGGCATTTGACCTGTTGGTAACCCTAATTTTTGAAACTCCTCAATAGCATTCATAAAACCTCTAGATGCTGACGCACCAGGTAATGCTTCAGATGCGGCAACTAAAAAAGGAGGTAAAGACATCCCAATCATACCACTAATTGATTTTAAAATAGCTAATATCTCATCAAGAACGCTTTTACATTTTCGCCAGTCATCAATAAATCTCGCAATCAATAAGATTAATTCAATTAATCTTAAAATCATATATATTCTTTTTGCAGCCTTCTCTTTCATTATATCAGCAATAATATCTGACATCAATTGTTTAATATCTTTTTTAATTATTTCAAACAATTCTTTAACAAAGATTCCACCAATTTTAGACATTAATGCGATAACATAAGTTTTAAAAACCTTAATAAAATCTAATAATGAATTAATGGTATCACCAACTAATTGACCAATAGCTTTCGCCATTATTAATAACGGTAAAACCACTTTAGGTGATAATAATGCCAACATAATAGCCTTTGGTAAGTTTGTTAAAAAACTCAAATCTCCTGCCAATTTAATATCAACAGAATTAGGGATTTTTAATTTCCACGTAGGATTATCAGTTAATAAATCTATTAAACTGTTTGCAATTTTCTTTTCTGCGTCAATATCTTTAGCATCATTAAATTTCAATAAACCATTAAGAATTGCAGTACTATCAACAGGTAGTTTTACTGTTTGACATTCTTCAAATTCTACAACACCTAATTTAATGTCTGATGTAATTTGGTCAATATATCTTAAATCAATATCTGTAAAATCAAAAAAAGATTCATCAATACCATCTAATTCCGCAACTTTAGAATTACCCGTTACGTCAATTTCTTTTTTACTATCAAAACATAAGCCAAGAATTCTTTGAATTAATAATGCAAATTTATTTTTAATATCAATTTCTCCAGTACCAATGTTAGCCTCAATTGACATTGCTCCACAAATTAAATCCATTAGTTGTTGAAATAAATTACTAATATCAACAATTTTAATTGCTGAATAATAATCAACTAAAAAATCAAAAACTGTGTTAATTCCTGTAATTTTATTTGCCAATACTATTTTGTAAAAGTCGCCAGAAACCCCGTTCCCATCTTGTTGTACATAAGAAATTTCAAATAATTTTTGTGCAGATGCACCATAAAAATCAACAGGAGTGTTTACTTGTTGTAATCTATCCCACATTTCTCTATTCATACTATAAGGTAATGCTCCAGGTGCGGGAGGGGTTTTTTCATATGCCACAGCCGCAACAGGTTCACTCGGATTTCTTTTTAGTAAGTTTTGTAAATCAGTACTTTTTACCTTAATATAAATTGCTTGAGAAGTATCGTATGCTTGTTGTTGAGAACAACCTAAAGCTTTAATACTTTCTTCTAATAAAATTGGCGAAATTTTTGGACCTATTCTAATACCTATTTCAATGAATTTAGATTTTATATAATTCATTGTAGATGGGCCACTACCCATATTAAATTGAATGATAGATAATAAATTATCTATTTGACTTTTAACTTGCCTTTGATATCTTTTTTTTTGGTCTTTTAATTTATTAACAGAGGTAGTTGTTTTATCTTTTGCCTGTTCTAAATTATTTTTTATATCTTGTTGTAATTTCTTAGAGTCTTGTTTTACTTGAACAAAAGTTCTAGATGATTTTATTTTATCATCTATAGAATTGAGAGCATTCGATAAGTCTAAAGCACCTTCAGCCATTTAAATTACATTTTGTAAGTTTGGTCTGTTTTTTCAACATCCCTATTGATTATTGATTGAACTAAATCATCGTCTAAATCACCCAAAGTAAAATCTTCTTTTTCGTTTGAAGTTTTTTCCCAAATTGAGGATTGTAATTTAGAGAGACTTAATTTTTTTTCAACACAATCGTTAATTATTTTTTGTTGTTCTTTAATAACAGGACCTATTGTTTGCATGTCTTCAGGGTCCTTCATCATTGACAACATTTTATTTTGAATTCTAATTGCAGTATTTCTTTGCTCAACAATTTCATTATACACTTCTTGTAATAATGAAAGTATTGAATCTTTTGTAAATTTTATTTCTTTTTTCTTAGGTCTACTCATAATAGTATAAATATTGGTTCTCTAATTATTTTAAGGTATTACCTAATATGAAAGAATATAACTTTTTATATTTTTTCATAGAATTTCTAATTTCTTTGGTACTTAAATTAGTCATTTCTCTTAATGAAAGTAGTATAACATTTTTATTGAATTTATTATTGTCGGCACCCATGAATATGGTTTCATAATTATCAAATAACTCTAATAGTGCAATACCTAATTTTTTTTCATTATCATTTAATTGTTGTTCAGAAATAAATTCTTTTAATTCTTTCTTGAATTTATTTATAATATATTCAGAATCAACAACATCTGTTTCCATCGAATACGAGAATTTTATATTCTCTTCTAATGAACTTGATATATCCTCATATGAAACTTTTCGATTTAATTCTTTTTGGTCTTTAATTATTTGACCCATCAAATAATTTTTACATATGGTACCAAAATAAGAATAAGCCTTCTTTTCTTTAGAAGGTTTAAACTTATCAATTTTTGTCATTAAAAATGAATGAGTATCGACATGAATTTCTCCAAAATCCATATCTTTTCGGTATAGTTTATACCGCCTAATAATAGACGATATCATTTTATCTAGTGGGTCTCGTAAAAATTCGTTATAAATTTTATTTCTTACATCTAAAGAAGTTTCAACTAAAAAAAGTCTGACTGCATTTTCTTCTCGAACATCAAAATAATTTTCTTGTTTTGCTTTTCGACCTCTTTTTTTTAAATCAATAACATTATTTTCAGAAACACCTGAGTTTGAAGATAATAATTCCATTAAATTGATGATTCATATTTTATTGGTCTTTCTTCTTTGAAGAAATATTCTTTTTTGGCTGATTCAATCCAAAATCTAACTTCTCCTTCTGTTAAAATTTCAGAACCATTTTTATAATTCCAAAAGATAGACCCCTCTCTGAGGTTAATGTGTTTATATCCTATTCTAGGAATTGTCATAATTTTTACAGAGTTAAATGTTAGTCTTAATAATAATTCATATACAAATGTCAGTTTAAATCCTGGTTTAAATCCGCCAAATTCTTCTATAGTTTCTTTTTTAACTACCATACCTGAAGTTTGAAAATTTTGAAAATCATGTAAAGTTTCGTTAGTTAAAAATCCCATTTCTTGACTAAAATTAGCGGCGAAGGTAGCTTCATTAGTAAATCCTGCAAACGCTCCTTTATTATCAACATCAATCACTATAGGTAAAAAGGCTTGAACGTCTTTATAAATCTCAGAATATTTTTTAGCGTTATTAAACCAAATGCTTGAATATTCGTCATCAAATTCAAAAATAGAAACCCATTTAGATTTTGCGTTACTAATTCCAAAATTAATCTGAGTACAAAAATTAGGTTCTTCTTTCCAAATTAATTTGACAACATTTAACTGACCAAAATCAAATTCGTTTAAAAAGTTCACTAAAATTTCTTCATCAGTATGGACAATGACTAATTCATTGATTTCTGTTTTTTGAGTTTTTAAAGACTCGATTGCTTTCATAAATAAATCGCTAAAATCTTTAGCGGTTGCGGTTTTAATTGGTAATATTACCGATACATCAAATTTATTTTCCATATTAATATTAATTTTTTAATTTGTTTAGTTGTTCTGTAAATGAAATTTCTCTTGTTGATAAATAATCTGAAAATAATTCATTAACAGTTTTATCAAAATCTTCTTCTGAAGATAGTTCAGAAACTGTTTTATCCATAGTTTCATATAAATCTGGTTTAATATTATCTTCTAACCAATTTTGTATAAAATCTGCCGTAAAATCCGTCATTTTATTTTCTTCGTTAATCCAAATACCATTTTCTTGATTAATCCAATGTGGGAATAACAAAGGTACTCTACCAATAACAGGAACTCCTGACTTCATTGATTCTAAAGGATATGTTCCAAATCCACTTGTTTCGTCAATCCAAATACTTAAAAAACAATCTTTTAAATATGTTGCAAAATCATCTTGTGATAATCCTCTCATATCTCTAAAAGTAATCCATCTATATTGTGGAAATTTTAAATAAAATGTTTTTATGAAATTAAGAGCCTTTCTTTGGTCTCTAGTGTGAACCGCAACAATTGGTTTTGCAGGATATTTTGACTTACTAAAAACTTCAGGAATAAATGGTTTTAGAACATCAATAGATGTATTTCTCATAACTGTTGAGATATAATCTTTTTGAAAATCTGAAGTTGTAATACATTTAAAAAATCCATAATTAGCCCAACCAAATCCAGGTTGTAATGTTTCCATCATGTGGTCATAAGCCTGACACAATACAATTTTTGCACATGGTAAATCTTTAATTTGGTCCATAACGAAGGCAAAAATTTCAGGTATAATAATAATATCTTCAGGAGATACTTCTAAATTTTGACCTTCAATTGATTTGTGAGGTAATTCCTTCATGTAGTCACCACCTAACCACTCTGAAACTCCAGTATAATCTGGTTTTTCATGTAATATGATAGGATTATAACCACTTTTCTTTAAAGACATTGCTAATTGATAAATGTACCTAATACCTGCTTTAGGATTTCCTTTAGTGTCTTGTGCGAATAAATAAATCCTTACATTTTTGGATTTTAAATTCTCAATAGATTTCTCTAATTTTAATACGTTTTCTTGTTCCATAATTTTAGTATGATTTTATTAAATTTTTGCTTACTAATGTGTTAAAAGCTAGTTTAAATGGTATTGATAATTGATTTGTTCCTTTGGAACCCAACGCATCATCAATTTCCTCATTTTCACCCATTAAAACTTCTAACATTAATTTTATTGTTTCATATTTTACAACACTTATACTGTATTCCATTGTTGACCCTGTAGGAGGAATATCAGATTTAATTTGTATATAGTCGTCTATTTTGTCTAAATCGAGAAAATAGTGTTCTCCCATAATTTTTAACATCATTATTACAATATTTGTTTTATTTTATCTTTAAGTTCTTTAATTGAGCTTATTTCATGTTCTGACTTAATATCTTTATTATAATCTGTATTATATTTTATAATAATTTTATTAGTTGGATAATCTAATAATAAGTCAGGATTGGACGTAAGTAAAATGTCTATTTCATTCCACATTGATTTTATTGTCAAATTATTATAAAATTTTATTTTTTCAATTAAACAACCGAATTTTGATAGAAAAAATAATGATGCGGGTTTTGATTTTCCAATTTCATCGGATACTATCAAGATATCTAAATTATCTCTATACTCTAAATAAAAATCATTTAAGTCATTAAATGTTGCATATTCTAATGATTGAGCATGACCAAAAATCTCCATAGGAAATTCTTCATATAGAAAAGAAAAAAAATCTCTTTCTTCAGGAAATGTAAAATGTTCTTTTAGATTTAAACTATCTATAGGTTTTTTTATTTCATATTTAAAAGAATTATCATCCTCAATACCATCCGTCATATCTATCATAAATTTTTGATATGTTTTTTCAACCTTATCTATAGTATTTCTTAATACTCCATTAATTTCAATCCCTATTCTCATTATTTTCGTAATTTTTTAAAAGTTTAGTAATTAGTGGATTCCTAACAATATCCTCATCTTTAAATTGAAAAATCCCAACATCTTCTGTTTTACCATGTTTTTTCATGGCGTCCCAAAGACCTGTTTGAGTTTTATCTTTATGTCTGTCAAATTGTTCTAAGTCACCAGAAATAAAAAACTTACTATTAAAACCAATTCTAGTTAACAATAATTTCATTTGATTTGGTGTTGAGTTTTGAGCCTCCTCAAATAATAATATTGAGTTATCAATATTCATACCTCTCATATAAGCCAACGCAAAAACTTCAATTACATCAATATCTTTAAGTTTTTCTCTAGCTTCTTTTCCTATTATTTTATTCATTAAATAATAAGATGGAAAAATATAAGGGTCTAACTTTTCTTCAACATTTCCTGGTAAAGAACCTAACTTTTCTTCGGCCTCAACAGCGGGTCTCACAATAATAATTTTTTCATAGGTATTACTTGAGTCGGCTAATAAATCTAATGCAGCTTTCATTGCGATATAACTTTTACCAACCCCTGCAGGACCTACACCAATTGTAATTTGGTTATTTGTTAAAGTTTCATAATATATTTTTTGACTTTCAGATAAAAATTTTTCTTTTGGTTTTTTCTTTATTATTTGAAGTATTTGTTCTTTTTTAGTTAAGGTTGGTTTATATTCGCTCTCTTTTTCTTTTTGTGGTTGAGAACTACCTCTTTTTTTTCTTTCTGTCATATTTTTATTTTTTAAGATTTATAATTTTTAATAAAATCTGAACATATACCTATACAATTATCGACATTATCATTAAATAATTCTGGCATCACGGCAATACTATTTTTGACTGGTTGTTTACCAGGAAATACCCAAATGTATTTATGTGATGTTAATGTTAACGTATCTTCCTGATGCCAGAAGTAATTGTAGTTATACGAGTCTGTTGAAAAGAATTCGACAGACTCAATATTTTTACAGTGAATCCAAAGTTTGGTTATCCTGTCCCTAAACCATCTAAAATCAACATCATAGTCTGCCTTATCGTGACCTAACCATAACGTATCGTTCATGTACCAAACATCAATTTCAACATCAAACCCTTCGGATATTGCTTTATCAATGTAGATAGGTTGATTTTCATATAATTCCAAACGACCCTGTGTATTTCCTCTGTGAGATATTAAAATCATTTAAATTTATCTATAATTATGTGGTATATTATTTAATTTGGCATCATTACCAATGACTCGCATATGTTCTTGGTCTTTACCTGCAATAATTCCATCTTCAGATAAATCACATTTTATTATATTTAAAACATAATTTTTTATCCAATTATGAAACAAATGTTTATTATCGTATATTTTAACAGAATCATACAAATATTTAAATTTATTTGAATTTTCATTTGACATGACAAAATGAAAGTCTGCGTTTCTACTCCCATCCCACCCATTTACATAAATGTATTTGTCGGTATTATAGTTATCTAATAACATATCAACCCATAGTAAAACATCATATCGGTAAATTATTACTAAATCGTATTCTATTTTAGATTCTATCTCGTAAATATGTTTTAATTCTATGGATTTTTTTGTCGATAGTCCGCCGCTAACACCCCCAAAATCGTTTGGATTACTGATTATTGAACTAATAACCTCATTATATAATGAATTATCCTCAAACAAAAATTTTTTTGGATTATATAATTCTATTAAATTATCTTTCAAATCAAGATTCCAAGAATGTAGGAAAAAATCAAAGGTATAATCTTTATTCGGTTCTACAATATGTTTATATATTGATTTCGCAACTGCAAGATAATCAATATATTCTCCGATTCTATATAAATCATTTTTATTATAAAATCTATCATGAGTACCACCTATTTTACTTACCGCTCCTTTGAGACATATTGCCACTCTTTTCATACTATTATTTTTTAATATATGCTGTCGGACAAAAATAATTTAAACCCATAATTTTTAAATTATTTTCCTCAATGAATTTATCAACTCCTTTGGATTCACTCCATTTATGGTAACCATATTCATCAAACACCACAATACCTCCTTTACTCATATTACCCCATAAATTATTTAATGTGTCATATGTTGGTTTTTCTAAATCTAAATCCATATATAATAATGAAATTTTTAAACCTGGATTTTCGTCTGAAAAATTTTTACTTGTTTTAGTAATATCACCTTGAACTAATAAAAAATCATCCTTTGAAAACCCGCAAGATAGTATTTTATCTTCTAAAAAAAGTTTATATGATTCGTCATGTTCAAAATTTCTGCCGTTAAATAATGCCGACATTGATTCTTTGTCATTATTTAATTCTAGTGTTTGTAACAATTCTGAAGTATCAAAAAAATCAAATCCAATTACTTTCTTTGAGCTATTAGGATTGAATATGTTTTTTAGTTTTAAAAAAGTAAACATACCTGACCCTTTAAATACCCCACATTCAACAATGTCTCCAGGTATATCTTTTATTTCATTATATAATAAAGTTCTTGCAATAAGTTTATTAAACACTCTTTTATCCGAACTCATTATAAATTCATTAAAATTATCAAATAAACTTTGTTTAATTTCTGTAATTTCTAAATTTTTAATATCCATGGTTATAGTTTTTTAAAAAATTATTTAAATCTTCGGGAGTACCCAATCCAAGCATTTTATCTATTTGGTGTGTTATTATTTTTTTACCATCTTCAATAGCTTGATTAAAAACTGGGCAAACATAAAATTCATTATTAATTCTTATATTTTTTTCAATCATTTTTTCAGCGTATTTTACGTAATCTGACCCTTTTTTCCAAAAATAAATTCCAACAGTTGCAATATCTGATATTGGGTTTTTTTCTGCAACTTCTGTAACAAATCCATTGTCATCTAATTTCACAAAAGACCATTTTGGATGAGTTGAATTAAAAGTAACGATTCCTCCATCACAATTATTTTCATTCATTTTATACATAAACTCATTTGAATCCCACTCAACAAATTGGTCGGAATTTGCCATAATTAATGGACTATCATTATCTATTAAAGTTTTGGCAAGTAAAGTGGTACACGCAGCACCTTCAGTAATCCCATCGACCTCAATAATATAACATCTATTAGATATTAAATTTAATAACGTATCTAAATTATACATTTCCCTGTGTTTTTTTTGAACAATATAAATAAAATTTGCATTCATATTTAAATTTTCAGTTACTAATTTAATCATTGGTTCTCCATTAATATCAATCAATGGTTTAGGAAACGAATACCCCGCCTTTTCAAATCGTGAACCAGCACCCGCCATAGGTATTAATACATTTAAAGACTCGTCAGTCCATTTTGGTTTTTTCATATTATATTTGACTTCATTTATTTTATTTATTCTATTTTTTATTTTAATATATGTAATATCAGAAGGTGAAGTAACTCTCATAACTAAAGAATTACTTCTAAATGCGGATAATAATCCAGTAGGAGAATCTTCAATAATTAGAGTTTCTTCAGGTAAAACCTTCATATTTGATATTGATTTCCAATAAATTTCAGGGTGAGGTTTAGAATTAGTTACGTCTTCATTGGATAATATTAAATCAAAAAATTCAATAATTCCTAACTTAGATAGAACCGTATTTATAGTTTTACGTACACTATTTGAACAACAGGCAATTTTAAATCCGTCTTTTGATAATTGACTGATACATTCTATAAGTTCATCTGATTGGTTTAAATTTTGTAATTTATTTAAAGTTATTATTTGTTTTTTTTCCCAAATATCTCTATGTTTTTCTTTTTCCAAACCCTTGTATTTAGTTAACATATCGAGTTTCTGATTTGTTTTCAACCCATCATACTTACTAATATGTTCATCCCAAGTTATTCTGTATTTTTCTGGAAGAGACTCGTTTAACGCCTCGTAGTGAATATTCTTAGCATCAACTAAAACGCCATCAAGGTCAAAGATTATTAATTTTATCATTTTTTAAATTCTGTTTGCGAATTGTTTATTGAGGTATTTATATCCGTTTGTTTCAAATATTCTATTATTATGATTCCCGTCTAAAAATTCAACTTGAATATCTTTACTTTTAAAAAGTGCTGGCCAACATCTTTCCATTGCACATTGTTCATTTTTATTTGATGGGAAATAATTCAAATCTTGAATTATTTTATTTACATCATTTTTAGTTATTGCAAACATTGGTCCAAAAATACCTAAATCAAAATCTTTGACTCCAAATTTATTACTACAAAAATTAACTTGTTCTTCATTATCATAAAAGTTAGAATCAAAATAAATAATACCAACAACTGTGTTATCCTTCAATTTTTTATCAATATCATCGAAAAAATCTTTGTTTTTTATAGAAATTGAGTCTTGTATAAAATAATATTTATCAGAATTTATATTTTTCATTGCGTAAATATAGGCTCCGCTATCATATCCTTTATATGGTGTTTCTAAAGTTTGTATAGATAATTTAGAAAAAATTTTTTTATTTTTAATTTTATCTAAAAATTTTAAACTTTCTTCGTCAGTGCTACCAGTATCAATTAAACAAATTTCTTTATTAATAAAGAAATTTTCAAAGTCAAATAAAAGTTTTTCAAGGTACAAATGACCGTTATTTGTAGCTATTATAATCATAATTTATTTTATATTATATAACATTTTATCTTTTAATTTATCAAAATTCATATTAATAAATGGAAGTAAATTATTACTATAATCTTCATTTAATTTTTTTATATTATCGGGGTCTTCCTTCCTCGTTAATGATTCATAGTGATATGCCACCGATTTACCCGAAAGGTAATTCTTATATCCTAATATAAGACATTTTAAATTTAATTCAACATCTTCAAAACAATTAGTATAATTTTCATTAAACATATCACATTTAATGAATAAATTTTTACGTATCATAAGTAAAGCACCCGTACTACCAAGAACTTCTTTAGTGTTTGTTGTGTATTTGTAATATGATTGTAAATTATCATGGGTAACGTGTAAAGTATTACCACGGTCTTTAGTTTTTTCTAAAATCATAATGATACTATCATGTTGCACTGTATTATTTTCAAAAAACAATCTAGCCCCTACGGTACCTGTATTTTTATTTTCTTTGAAGATGTTTGTCATTTCGTAAATAACGTTATTTAATAATTTAACATCATTATTACAAAATAATAAAAATTCAAAATCATCCTTTATATAATTTTTTACAACATCATTATTGATTTTTGCAAAATTATAGTAATCATATTCAATTAAATTTATTTTAACTTTATCTGTATTTGAGGAAATGAATTCTTTTATTTGTGTTTTTTCATCGTCAGATGAGCCTGTATCCGCAACAAATATCTCATAAGTGTTGAAGTTACAATTATCAATAAAAGAATTTAAACAGTTGAATAAGATATTTGTTTTTCCTTTTGTTGGTATTATAACCGCAACCTTTTTTATGTTTTTTAATTTAATTTCCTTTATCTGTTCAACAAATATCTCTTTTGGTTTTAAATCTAATGGTAAATGACTTCCCCATTTTTCAATAAATTTATCTTTACTCTCCCAAAATTCTTGATTGGGTTGTCCTACTGATTCGTGGGTAATATCAAAAGAACTGGTAACACCAATCTTAACTCCATCCAAATAATTCGGTAAACAAAATAGATGGTCATAAAAATGAAATCTACCAATTGTTTCGTCAAATGTGTGTTTTATTTTGGTTTTATCAAATGAAATAAACAATCCATCTATTGTTACTACAGGAATTAAAAAAGGTAATTTGGCCGAATATTTGTTTAACCACTTATTTTGACCTATAGGATGATGATAAACTTGACCAACCATTGTTAAATTCATTCTTTCCCAATAAATCCCTGATTCTGGAAAATAACAAGACCCTGCTTTACCAATTATTCCGTAGTCAGGGTTATTTTCAAAATCACGTAGTAATTTTTTACCCCAACCATTTTCTAATTTGATATCATTATGACAACACACAATAACATCAAATATTGATTCTTTAATACCTTTATTATAAACTTCAGCCAAACTATATTGGTTCATATTAACATACTCCAATATTTGGAAATCTTTTATACCAATTGTCTTAGATATTTTATCTTTAAAATTTTTATTGTACTCTTGGTCTTTATGAGTTGAATATATAACTGTTATCATTTATTTAAAATTATTTTCGTAATATTTTTTAGCGTTTTCTTCAGCAATTTTATAAATATCCAGATTTAATTGTGTTGGATATCCCCCATCTAATGGGGACCAATATGAGTGTTTGAAGTTTTCTCGATAGTCTGTAAACTTATAACCTTTTAAGTGTAGACTTTTAAACCAAGGGTCACCTAAATCTAATCCATAAACGCCAAAAAATGGTGTATTATTATTAGGGAATGTTTCTTTATTATTTATTTCTCTGTTAATTAAACACGCCCATTCATTAAGTCTACATTCAGGCATTGGCTTTGGGTTTTCTCTATCAATATTATGTAACCCTGTTCTTATGTGAGGAAGTTTCAAATTTAATACTTCGTCAATTGTTGGGTTCCAATCATAAAATTTTTCACCACTACAGAGTCCTTCTTGTTTAGCAGGGCAATTCCAACATTGTCCTATTTCTCCAATTCCTGCGGAATCTTTAATATTCAGTAACATGTTACCAATAATATCTCCAGTATACAACACATCATTATGTGTGATGAATATGAATTTTTTATCACTTTTTTCAATACCATATTGATATCTAACAGAATGTCTATCAGATTCATCAAAATTATTTGTGTGAAACTTAGTGAATATATAATTGTTTGGTGTGTATATTATTACATTATCAAAATAATCAAAAATCCAATCAATATTTTCATTATAAGGTTGTTCTTTTTCTTTAATAAGAAAAATTTTATCGATTAAATAACCACTATGTTTCATTAAACTTTTTAATGTGCATAAGGTTTGCCATGGTTTACCAAAAACATTTATACAAACATCTATTTTTTCCATACGTTACATCCAATTATTATTAACTATTATATCTAATTTAGATAATTCGTGTTTAAGTTGAGTTGAATTTTTATTAAAAAATCCATCGTGCCATTCAATATAAATCTCATTTATTTTATTTATAGTACCTGATGATAATAAATCACTAACAACATTATATTCCGCACCTTCAATGTCTAATTTAACTATAATATAGTCATCATCTGAAAATTGATTTAAAAAATCAGAAAATCTAATAGTTTTTACTTGTTTAGGGTTATCTAAATCTAATTTTTCTCTTTTTGTTGGGTCTAAAGTACATCCTAAGTCCCCCCATTGGTCAACTGAGATATAAAAATCCATAATATCTTCTTTATCCCACAGAGCTTCTGTTCTAACAAAAAAATTATAATCTTTATTATTTTCTTTTATATCTAATAATGTTTCATGATGAGCCTCATTACATTCGAAAAAATAAACATCACAACCTTTTAAATCTTCTCTATGGTTTAATAGTAGTTCGATAGTTTCACCAACTCTGGCTCCACCGTCAATAAAAATTTTTTTCATAAATTATTTAAGTAAATCAAAAATACCTGTAGAACCAAATCCATTATCACCTCTATCTTTTTCGTCTACAGATTTTACGTTTATTAGTTCAACCCAATCTCCGTTAACAACGGGACATAAAACTGCCTGAGCTACCTTCATACCTTTTGGTATTGTTACAGAATAATTATTAGTATTGAAAACAATAACCTGTACTTCTCCGTTGTATCCTGAATCTACGGTTCCAGGTGTATTTAAAACGGTTAATCCTTGTTTAATTGCTAAACCACTTTTAGGTCTTACTTGAATTTCAGTACCATCAGGTATATCAAATTTTAATCCTGTTGGGACTAAAATTCTACCAAAAGGTCCTATTTCTAAATCTTGAGTTGAGTATAAATCAAACCCTGAATCTGAAGGATAATTGTATTTAGGGTCAACAGCATCCTCAGATATTTTTTCATATCTTAATTCTCTTCTTGGGTGAAAATCTGCGAACTTTCTTTCCATTTCATCCAAATCAACCCCTAAATTTTCCATCATCTCTTTTAATCTTTCGTTACTGATATCGTCTTCCATATCATTTAACAAATAGTCAAAGTCATTTGTATCCATCATATTTCTAAGTTTTTTAATTTTTTAATAATATCAATTAGTACGTGAACATCTTTTTCACAATATTCTGATATCTCTTTTAATTTATTTTCTTCCCAATAAGCTTGATGAACCTTATCTCCAGTTACATCTCCGTCTTTTGGTGTTGGAATATCCATTGTAGTACAAAGTAAATCTAACGAACCAATTGATGTATATGCTCCGTATTGCCAAATTTCTTTAGTATCTATTGCTTTGATTTCCCAAGGCTTTGTATCATAACTTGGAAGTATTGACGGTGGCATAAGTCCATTGATAATCATTCTTTTTGCTAACATTGGGATATCAAAATTTTTCAAATTATGTCCACATAAGAAGAAATCTAATTTTCCACATCTATCTAATAATTTTTGACAATCTTTAAGTAATTGTTTTTCATCGTCACCTGAGAATGTTTGTGTTTTAACTTCTTCTTTATCAGTTACAAATGCAACGCTTACACAAACTATTTTTGCAAACTCAGGAACTAGTGCCGCCCTTCTAACAAAAATCTCATCTAAAGATAATTCCGAGTCTTCAGGAAATCTTTTCTGAAACCAATCAATATATTTAATATACTGGTCAGCAACTTTAGGATTGTTTTTTTTACAATCTTCGTAGTTTTTACAACCACCAACTGTTTCAATATCCAAAAATAAAATTTTTGTTAAGGGTATTTTTATCATAAAATTATTTTATAAGTGATTTGTACCATTCTGCTCTAGCTTTAGTAACGACATTTAAATCGTATCTATCTTTAACTGTTTCATATAATCTTTCACCCAAATCTACGGCAAAATTTCTATTATCGTTTAATTTTTTTATAAATTTATACCAATCACTATGATTTCTATTTTCATCAACCAATAATGCATTACCATCAGTAAAATTACCATTTTTTAATGCATGATTTAAATCAATAGTATATGGACCAATATCTGAAGCAATTATTGCTTTCTTATAGAAACCAGCCTCAATTACTTTTAATTGAGATTTAACTCTGTTAAAGATATGATTTTTAATTGGGGCTAAAGATACATCGAATTTTGAATAATTTTTAGCGTATGATGTAACAGGTCTTGTCCAAACTCTACGATATAATTCGTTTTCTTCGTTATTATATTCTTCTTCTTTATATTTTTTTAAATGTTTTATATAATCATCAGATAATCCATAATAACCATCGGTAACAATTTGTTCATATTTAACCCAAACAGTTTCTTCGGGTTTAATAGCTCTTTGTTTTTGTTCTCCTGTTTCTTGATTAATTTCAGTAATTGTACCTCTAGTATCAAAACCACATAATACAAATTGTAAATCATTTCTTTCATTACTTAATTTTGACATGGATTGTTCCATCAACATCAAATCATGTAAGTGAGAAGAACCTCCTAACCACCCAATTCTTAATTTATCACTTGGTAGTGTTGGTTCTTTAAATTGTGGTTCATTTGGATTTATCGCGTTTGGAAAGATAACAACATTCTTATTTAAATTTTTTATCTCATCCGCAAATATAGATGTAGTTGTGGTTACATATTCCGCGGCTTTTAAATTTGCCGTTATTTTTTCATTTAACTTAGCGGTTCTAATGATTTCGTAGATAGGATGTTCTTTAGTTGGCATCCAATAATCATCAATATCAACAACAGTTATAATACCCATAGATTTTAACCATTGTAATATTTTTGGACAGTTATCATAATCTTGTCCTATATTACGATGAATATGAACTATTTGATATTTTTTCCAATAATTTGGGTCCTGAATGTTAGGAGAGTAATCTATATCCACATGAAAGTCATCGGGATACATGTTTTGAAGAAAGATGTGAGGGTCAACAGAGCGAAATTTACCAACACCTGTTTTATCACTTGGTAATACTAATACATTAATTTTTGACATTATTTAGTTTTTTTAAAAAATACGTAAAAAAACTAAATAAAGAAAGAATTACTTTGTTTTTTTTATTTTTGAGATTTTACCTTCAAATATGTGTTGACCAACTTTAATAGCTATAGATTCATTAGTATTTGAAGATTTTTCCATTAATAACCCATTTTCCCTTAAAACCTCTTCAACCACTTCTTTCATCATTTGTCTTAAATCATCATTGTCTCTTACATTTTGTCTTTGCGGTTGTATTTGTGATTGTTGTTGTGGTTGAGGTCTTTTAGTTCCCATTAATTTTGATGCTTTTTCAACTAATTCGTCAGATAAAACAGAATTAGATGGTGACATTGGATTCACTTGGGTGATTGGATTTTCAATCATTAGTTTTTTAATTTCATCAGGCAGTCTTGAATTTAAAATTCTATCTTTTGATGCTGGTTGTGGATTTGATGGTATTGATTTAGTTTCTGTCATTAATTCTTGCGGAATATTATAATTAGCCGTTGGTGCTTGAAACTCTTGTAGTTCAGGTTGTTGTATATTAAAACTTTGAGAAGGAACTTGTCCTCTGTTAATATTATTATGTTTGTCCATGATGGCTTTTGATATTGCCAATTTTTCCATTAAATTAGTACTCATATTATGCTAAATTTTCTTCTGGTTGATTTTCATCAAATTTTGCGTTTATTATTACGCTCACCATACTCCTATCTCCATTTGAATTATAATTAGGTCTTGGTTCATTGTAAACTTCACCTGTAGGTTTAGAAGATAATATTTTATCAATTCTAAACAATCTCCATCCAGGTAAAGGTTGTTCTCCTTTGTATGCGGTGTGAGAAGACCCCTCTTTGTCCCAAGCTCTTAACACTTTATTATTCGCTTTACTAACACCAATACAAACAGGTTCAATTTCACGCAATCCTCTACCACCTGGCTCGTCGCCATCGTAATAGATGATTAGTTTTTGTCTTTGTTTAATTGCACGAATTAAATCTTCAAGAGTTGCAGCTTCTACTATTAGTTTTTTAAAGGTTCCTAAAAGTTTCATTAAAAATCAGGATAAGTCTTACTTGCGTTATACTTGTTTATTTTAATTTCGTTTTTTCTCTCAACAGTGTCGGTTTTAGTTCCCGCAACTTGATTGTATACATCTAAAAAGTTACCAGTTCCTCTTCCTTTTTCATCACCATCAGCAACTGCGTCAGGGTTTGTAGATGAATACTGATTTGATACTGTGTAATCATTTTTAGTTATTAATTTTTTTCTTTCAGCATCTGCAAATTGTGTTAATAAATTTTTTTCATTTTGTGATGCGTCTACTGGTTCTAATACTGGCATAATTAAATAATTTTTGATATTATTTCGTTTATTCTTTTTAAGGATTCAGTTATTTTAATATCCGAACTAAAATCATGATGATTTTTACTCGGTCTATTTAAAGCGTTTAAATTTTTTGAGTCACTTTTACTATGTGGTTTGTTATATGCGTTAGCAATCCCCGTATCAGATTTTGTTTCTTTAGATGTTTCTAAACTACTTCTATCTGAATTTAATGATTGGTTAATCCAACCTAACATATGGTCACCACCCAAACTATCTTTTTCCCCATTTTCCATTCTATGTTTCATTTTTTTTAATAATGAATATGAAATATTACCTGATGATAATAAGTTACCAATAGTTTCATTAGCTTCATACTTTTTCAAATGTTGTAAAGTATGATTAGGAATTTGATATTGTTTACCGTATAAATCCTTATTCACTTTTTAACATTTTAACTAATTGATTTATTGTGATTCCTTCTTTATCTGCCATCTTTTTTAGTGACTCAACATTTTTCATAATTATTTTAGAAACTTTACCTTCTTTTTCATCAATTTCACCAGTTTTTTTATTCTTATTAACTAAAATATCTTCAACAACTTTAATCATTTTTTGTCTTTCTATTTCCGATAAAGTCATTCTATCTATAAATCCTTTTTTATGTCTAATAGATTTTGGTGCGTTTTTAGTTCTTTTTCCCGTATAATCTTTTCCAAACTGTTCTGTTCTTTCTTTAGCCTCATCTGGAGTCATACCCATATTCTTAACTAAATAATGATAAGTTTCTTTACCATCCATATCTTTAGTTTCTTCATATCCAAATGCTTCAGAATAGTCAACCTCATTTACCACCTCCTCATCTCCTTCTGTAGATTCACCATAATATCTTCTATAACCTCTAGTAACAGGATTGTTTGGCATTCTTGACATAACAACTGTTTGGTCTGTTGTTTTACGTGGTGTCATACCCATATCTAAAATAGGAGTGCTTGAATTTTTTAAAGTTCCGTCAGCATCAATAAACTCATCTATTTCTTCTTTTTCTTTATTAATTGGTTCGAAATATTTTTTTATATGGTCTTTTGTTTTTAACTTTTTTGATTTTAATATATTAGAAATTCCGCTTTTAACTTTATTTATATTTTTTTTATCAAAATCTATTTTATCGTCATTTTTTTTAGATTCATTTAAAGTTTCACCAACAGAATAGTATAACGATAGTTTATTAGTTTTTTCTGTTAAAAAAAAGTAATAAGGTTTTAAAAAATATTCTTTGTTTAATTCAATCATGTCGATTATTTATATATAAATACTGCGATACAAGGTATTTATCATTGTAATATGGCATATCAAAATATAAATCAATACAATTTTAATAAATGGTATCTAATTGATAAATCAGATATTCAGGATTTTTCATTGGCATCCGATGAAAGAGATTATAAAGATGAGGTAATTTTTTCAAGATTAATAATAGGTCAAGAAGATGGTAATAAATTACCTTTTAGTTTTGATTTAAATAATCCTGATAGTAATCCTATGTGGAAACTAGAATATGAAGAATATAATCCTGATAATAATCTTATATCATTAAATGTATATAACCCAAATAACGATGATTTATATTGTTATAGTGCTCAGACATCTTGTGATATTGGATTAACAGGTATTGACAATGGTCTTGTCGACCAAATGACTGGAGAAACAATAGTTTTTACACAAGGGTTGTTACCTGATTTAGTTAAATTTGAAAGATTATTTTTTGATAGAAGATTAAAATTACACCAAATTACAGGTTATACATGGACCCCAAACAAACAATTTGAAACATTAACAGATAGAATGTTATTTGATATTGTATCTAAACAAGATGGTAACGTTGGAAATTATCATGAATTATATGGGGGATTTTATCAAGGATTTTATAAATTATTTGGATATGACTATGAATTATTTCCTGATAGAGTAAATAAAGGTTGGTCAGTTGAGATGTTAATAAAACCAAGGTTTAGTGATGAATTTCCATTAAATCCTGGCGAAACACGATTAAATAATTTTTATCCTAATAATAAAGATATTTTCTTTTATTTTGGTACTAGAGCCGAAAATAAATTTTACCATCATTCCGATGGTACACTTCCGATTAATGGGGATTTGGGATTAAATGGTACATGGGAATTTTATGTTCAGGATTTTTATGGTGGAGATAGTGGGTCAATAGACTCTTTAAGTTTAACAATATGTGATTCAAACGGTTGTCATATTTTTTCATCAAATCAAAATAATATAACAATACCAAGTTATGGTCCCGCATCCGTTTTTCCAATAACATTTACGGTTTCAGGTTTAACTAGCACAATAACTAATGTTGGTTTAACTTTAAGTAATTATTATCACACTTATGCGGGTGATGTTGGAATGTTATTAATAAGCCCTAAGGGACAACCAACTATTATTGCTGGGACTAAAGGTGATGGTGAGTTAGTTGACGATATTACGGTGACTTTAGATAGTTCCGCAACAACACTATGGAATGAATATAGTGGTGGTACATTTATAAATGACCCTGTTTGTTATAATGATATGTTATTTTCCTCTCCATGTCCTTATCAATATAATGAAGGAGAATCAACTGATAATTTATCGGGTATTTCACCTAATTGGGGAATACCTAGAGTAACTAGTGGTTTAACTTGTTTAGAAACTTGTGCTTGTTGTAATTATGAAGTTACAAATTCAAGATGTATATATGTTTATCCTCCAAATTCTGAAGGTGGTATACATGACCCACATTTAAATTATGGTTGTACAATTTGTAATGATAGTGGATATATTGGAAAAACAGGTGACACTTGTTCATGTGGTTGTGAACCAATACCAATATGTGGATGGGAATGTAAACCACACTCTTGTCTTGAATCTAATGTGACCACAACCACAACAACTAGTGATTGCACTAGTAATTGTAATACTTGTACTACAACATGTAATACTTGTGATAGTTGCGGTGATGGAACAGGTTCTATTGAAAATACATGTGAAACTGACCCATTATTTGACGCAATGTCGAATGTAATTGCATTTAAACTTTGTGGTGACCCAACGAATCCACAAATTGGTGTTAGAATATTAAGATTTACAGGTGATTGCGTAACAACTGGAAGTTGTCCAACTACAGGAATTACCTACACAACAGGATATACTGTTGATAATTTATGTACTCCAAATAGTATATATGACTTTTGTGTTGAGATTGGAAGTCCTGGATTTTTAAGTTTAGAGCATTGGATTCAATTAGACTTTGTTTGGGAACGATATACTTGGTTTGACAAATGTGAGTTATGGTATAATGGTGGTTTAGGAGATATAACAAAGTTTGAATATTTAGATTCTTTAGCGGGAAATTCGGTTAACCTTGTTATTCCCCCAACAACAAATGGATGTAAAGTACCTGGTCAAATTGAATTAGTTAATTTAAATCAAAAGTGGTTAGATGAAAAAAATTATAGAAGTGGTAAATTAAAAATTTATGTTAATGGTAGAATATTTCACACTTTTGAAAATATTGAAGAAATAATACCAAGAGCTTTAAACACGGATAAAGAAAAACAAGTCGGGGTTCCGTTTAATATCTCTTGGGGTGGGGGTACGCAGGGATTACATAACAACTTAACTTTTACTGGATGTCCAACATCATTAACAGGTTTAACTTATCAACAGGACCCTGAATGTTTACCAAATAATATTTTAAGTGGTAGTTCATATTCTGAATTAAAAACAAATATAATTATTGAACAAAATTTTGGCGGTTCATTTGACGGAGGTATATCTCAATTTAGAATGTACACCGAACCTCTTAGCGCGGATGAAATAAAACATAACTTTTTATTATTAAAAGATAAATTTAATTTATTCAGCTATGACTGTCCTAATTGTTGTTTACCTGATGATTTCACTTACGAAATAATAGACCCGATATATATTGGTCAAACTAAAAATAAATTAGGTAGAAAAATATCTATAGATGAGAGAGATAAAAATTATTTAATTTCCGACCATTACGAACATATTAAATCAAAAATAAATAGAGTACCACCAACACCTACACCAACAAAAACCAAAACACCAACATTAACTAAAAGTTCTTTATCACCAACTCCAACCAAAACTAAAGTAATATTACCAACACCAACCCCAACAAAAACTAAAACACCAACACCAACGCCTACTCCAACTAAGACTCCAACTCCTACACCAACTTTAACAAAACCACAACTACCAACATCAAAATATTGGCAAGATAATATTTGGTGGGGAGACCAAGGTAATAGTCCAAAATGTGTAGGGTACGCTTGGACTCATTGGATTGAAGACGGACCGATTATTCATTCTGGGGTTCATCCTGTCGTTTCTCCTGATTTAATATATAGTGAGGCTCAAAAAATAGATGCTTGGCCTGGAGAATCATATGATGGTACATCAGTTAGAGCGGGTGCTAGATATCTTCAAAATATATCTAAAATATCATCATATTATTGGGCGTTTGATGTAAACACTTTAATAAATACCGTACTAACTTTAGGACCTGTGGTTGTTGGTACCAATTGGTATTATAGTATGTTTTATCCAAATATAAACGGATTAATAAAGATATCAGGATATTTAGCAGGAGGTCATGCGTATGTAATAAATGGTGTTGATACGGTTAATAAACTCTTCAGAATAAAAAATAGTTGGGGACAAAGTTGGGGTGTCGGAGGACATGCATTTATATCATTTGATGACATGTCAAGATTAATATTTGAAAACGGTGAAATTTGTTTAGCAATAGAAAATAATTTTTAATAGAAATGAATCAACAAATAGTAATATCAAGTTATAATTATCTTTTTCAATACGTAAATGTCGTATTTAAACCCGATATTTCAGATTTATTTTATGAATTAGGTGAAGTTGAAATTCCTTATTTCTTTGATAGTAGCACGATTAATCCTGAATTAGAAATATATGGTCAATATGATATACTAGCGGCAAATGATAATTGCCCATATATTGTTTATGTACCTAGACCAACTGCAACCCCAACACCAACCCCAACATTAACTTCAACACCTACACTAACCCCAACTGAGACTCCAACGTTAACTCCGACAAATACACCAACATTAACAAGAACTCAAAGACCTTGTACATTCCCAACACCAACTCCAACAGTTACATCAACAAATACTTTAACTCCAACACCAACACTTACTCCAACAACAACTAAATGTTATTTTGGAACTCCAACAACAACTAAAACTCCAACATTAACACCTACACCTACACCGACAGTAGAACTAATACCAACTGAAACACCTACACCTACACCGACATTAACACCTACACCAACAGTAGAACTAATACCAACTGAAACACCTACACCTACACCGACATTAACACCTACACCAACAGTAGAACTAATACCAACTGAAACACCTACACCGACAGTAGAACTAATACCAACTGAAACACCTACACCGACATCTACAGTAAGTTGTATACAATGTACATTTTCGACAACAAACGTTAATGATTTAATTTTTGATTATACTCTTTGTGATGGAACAGGAGGTGATGATGTAGTTAGTCAGGAAACAGGCCCTAAAACTCTTTGTATACTTATCGGTTCTGAAAGTTATGACCCAGGAATTACTTTTACAGTTGATGGACCTTGTTATGATTTAACCCCAACACCAACACCTACACCAACTGAAACACCAACATTAACACCAACACCTACATTAACATCTACCCCAACTGAAACACCTACACCAACAACAACTATCGGTACTTATGGGTTTAGTTCCTGTTGTACAGGGATTGAATTTATTTTTCAAATTGAAAGTGGGTCACCAATATCAGGTGCAGAACAAGATGCAACTTATTATGTTTCTTCACCTGGTAATTTTGAGGGATGTGCTAGATATACACTTATACCACTTTCGACCACTCTTACTTATCGTGGTAATATTAATGTTAAATTTAACGACTGTACCGATTGTTTTGGTTTATTTCCATGTCAAACCCCAACACCAACATCAACAGAAACTCCGACACCCACACCAACTCCAACAGTAACACCAACAAATTCGCTTATTTGTAATTGTTATAACGCCACAAACATATATATTGATTCGTCATTTGTAACATATGCAAATTGTACAGATGGTTCATCTGTTACAATTGAAATACCCGAATCAAGCTCAACAACGTTCTGTGCTTCAGGTATACTTGATGATGAAGGTGGAATAACTAGTTTAATAGGTACCTGTTCAGATTCAACATGTGTCCCATTCCCAACACCGACACCAACATTAACCGTGTTTTGCTTTGAATATATTTTAAGTACGACTGAAGAATTAGCTCAAGAATATTCATATACTGATTGTAATGGGGTTACTCAATCTAGTTCAATAACATCTTTTGATGGTTTAGTTAGTGTTTGTGCTTTATATGACACAGTTATACCTTTAGGTAATGTAACTATTGAACCTAATGGTCCTTGTTAATTTTTTTTTAAGTAAGTCTCTACTTTTATTTCATATTTTTTATTTTTAGTTTAAATAAAAAATATAATGAATAGAATATTTGTACAAATTGCTAGCTATCGTGACCCACAATTAATCCCCACCATTCAAAGCATGATTGAAAATGCTAAAAACCCAAAAAATTTAAGGTTAGGTATTGCAAGACAATTCCATCCTGAGGATGGGTTTGATAATTTATCTGAATATGAAAAAGATAAAAGATTTAGTATTTTAAATATTCCATATAACGAATCTAACGGGGTATGTTGGGCTAGAAATTTAACACAACAGTTATATAAAGGAGAAGAATATACCTTACAAATTGATTCTCATATGAGATTTGAAAAAGATTGGGATAAGACTTTAATCGATATGATTAAACAACTACAAAAGAAAGGATATAAAAAACCTTTATTAACTGGATATGTTTCTTCTTTTGACCCTGATAATGACCCAATGATGAGAATTAGGGACCCATGGAGAATGTCGTTTGATAGGTTTATTCCCGAGGGAGCGGTGTTCTTTTTACCTGAAACTATACCAGGTTGGCAAGATTTAAAAGAACCAATTCCATCAAGATTTTATTCCGCACATTTTTGTTTTACTGTTGGTCAATTTTCTAAAGAAGTTCAACATGACCCTGAATTTTATTTTCATGGGGAAGAAATATCAATTGCGGCAAGAGCCTACACACATGGATATGATTTATTTCATCCTCACAAAACAGTTATTTGGCACGAATATACTCGTAAGGGTAGAACCAAGCAGTGGGATGATGATAAAACTTGGGGTGAAAAAAATTCAAGAGCACATTCTAAAAATAGAAGATTATTTAGTATGGACGGTGAAACATACGACCCAAAAGAATTTGGAATATATGGGTTTGGTACTGAAAGAACTTTAATGGATTATGAAAAATATTGTGGATTACTTTTTAGTGATAGGTCAGTACAACAATATACATTAGATAAACAATATCCACCAAATCCATATCATTTTGAAAATGAAGATGAATGGAGAAAAAGTTTCGCAAAAATCTTCAAACATTGTATTGATATTGGATATACTCAGGTACCTGAAAAAGATTATGATTTTTGGGTAGTTGCATTCCATGACAGTAATGATGAAACAATATTCAGAAAAGATGCCGATAAAAATGAAATTGAAATGATGATGAGAGACCCTGATGGTTATTGTAAAGTGTGGAGAGAGTTTCAAACGTCTCATAAACCATCATACTGGGTGGTATGGCCACATTCTGAATCTAAAGGGTGGTGTGAAAGAATAACAGGTAATCTATAAAATAACACAACAAATATGAAAATACTTTTTTTGGGGTTTACCTCACACAAATATGATGGGCACGGAATAAGAATTGATAGAGCTGACTTAACTCGTAAAATGTCTTGTATGGAGACTTGGGTGCCAAGAATAGAAAAAATGGGTCATGAAGTTATATTTTTTGACGGTAATAACGATACTCAAAGTTATGATGAAAAAAATAAAATACTCCATTTAATATCTAATGAAAGTTATGATTATCATTCATTAAAAGATGAAGGTATTGGCTCATTAATGTATGAAAGATTAAAAGAGGCGGTAGATTGGTGTCTAAAAAATAAAGAATTTGATTATATTTTTAGAACTGATGATGGTTCTTATATTAACTCATTCGCTCTTGATAAAATGATAGAAGAAATAAATGGATATGATGTCGTACATTCTCATGGAGGAGGTGCTGGTGTCTTCATGTCAAAAAAAGTTTGTGAAGATTTAATTAACGATGTTAATGTCGAAAATATTTTTATTGAAGATGTTACTCTTTGGAAATTTTTTGACAAACATCCGTACAAAAGAAAAACATCTAATTTATTATGTCATCAATATATAGTTAGTGAAGATTATTTTTCTATTCACTATACTAACGGTAAAAGACAATACTTTGTTGATGATATTATCTCTTATTATTATGATAATAATCCTATAAAAAGGAAGGTGATATTAAACTATCCATTAGACTATGGAACTCCATTAATAGTTAATACTTGGGATAGCGATTTTGTGAGAACCCCGATTTTTTATTCTATGGATAAAGATATGTTTAATTGGGAGCATTATGGTACTGTTGCCAGAAATCACTATGCTGTTACGGCTGAATGTCCATTTGCCAAAAATTCAATAAACGAATTAGTTTTTTACAATACAAAATTTGATTTCAATAAAACACATGAAAAAAATGCATTTATCAAATATATCGATAGTGTTAATGATGGTGGGTTTATTTACTTTTTTTATAAAGATAAGAATGAACTCCAATCAGAAATTTTTGATTATTTGACAATAATCAATGAAACAAATTATTTTGATTTACAAAATGAATATGTTAAAACTGAAAATGGGTTTTTTATTAAAACAACAAAAAAAAATAATCAAGAAGTTAAAATAGAAAAAAAACAAATGAATGATAATAAAAAAATAGTGTTATCACAATTTTGGACCGATAATGTTTCATATTCAAAATATACCAAATCAATAAATGAAAAATATTGTAATGAAAAAAACTACATTTATCATGTTGAGAACGATGGTAATAAAATTAGAGAAAAAATAGGTAGAAGGGCATTTACTTGGTATAAACCACATCTTCTTCTTGATGTGTTAAATACCCATTCTCCTGATTATGTATTATTCTTAGATGCCGATGCAATTGTTGTTGATAATTCTTATCATATTGAAGATTTTATTATTGAAGGAAAAGATATTGTTGTGACTGAAGATTATGGTCCAAGTGCAATGAATGCTGGCGTCATACTAATAAAAAACACAGAATGGGTTAGATGGTTTTTACAAAGATGGTATGATGTGTGTGATGAATTAGAAGGAGGTAGTCCATTACAAAAAGGATTTTATGAAAATGGTTTATGGCACGACCAAACTTGTTTTTCTCACTTATTAAAAAATGAAATTGGTGTTAGTGATAAAATAAAAGTAATTGATAATAAAGTTTTAAACGGTAGATATTTTAAAGATACCGTAAATAAAAATTTTATTTTTCACGCCTTTTCTTATGGAAATCTATTAAATAGAACTATCGATATGGCATATTATAATTTATTTAATATTCCAATACCTAAAGGTGAACAATTATTAGATATTGTACAATATTATGCAACGGATAAACACCATGGTCACAGATATTTTGAATTAATATATAACGACCTTTTTAAACCAATTCGCGAAGAATGTAAAATTTTCATGGAAATAGGTATATACGATTGCGAATCAATAAAACTATGGAGAGATTATTTTATAAATGCGGAAATTGTTGGTGTTGAATATAACCTACCCTATAGTTTAGACAAATTAGGAGATACCCCAAGACACCGAATGACGTTTATTGACGGAGACCAATCAAAAGAAGAGGATTTAATTAAATTAAGTAATCAATACCCATCTGTTGATGTCATTATGGATGACGGTTCTCATATAATGAGAGACCAACAAATTACTTTAGCAAAATTATTTAAAAGTGTTAAACCAGGAGGTATATACGTTTTAGAAGACCTTCATACTTCAATAGAGTTGATGAATAAACCAAACCATTGGACTAATTGGGGTGACCGAGAAAAAACAATAACATTAACAATGTTACAAGATTTTATTAAAACAGGTAAAATTTACTCGGACTACATGACCCAAGAAGAGATGGAATACTTAAATGAAAATATTGAAAGCATTCAAATATATCAAAGTAGTCCTGATTGGAGTGTAACCAGTGTTATAAGAAAAAAAAATTAATATTATGATAGTAGTAGTGTATCACGCATATTTAGTAGGTCAATGGAAAGACTTAATTAAAAAACAGTTAGATAGAATGGTTAATTCTGGGTTATATGATAATTCAGATGAGATATGGTTAACAATTAATTTATCAAATGTTGATAGAGAAGAGGTTAAAAATTATTTAAATGATTACTCTAAGATTAGACTAGAATTTCACGAACAAAATCATGCGGAATATCCTGGTATAAAAAAAGTAAAAGAGATTGGTGAAAAATATGATGATGCTAAGATATTTTATTTTCACACAAAAGGTGTTAGTAATAATTGGACAACATTTAACTCAAAAGAACCTTCTCATAAAAAAATAGAAAATGTGACATCTTGGAGAGAATGTATGGAATATTTTTTAATTGATAATTGGAGAGAATGTGTTGAGAAACTTAATGAATATGACAATGTTGGTGTTAGTTGTAATGGTGGATGGTATTGGGGTAATTTTTGGTGGTCTCAATCTAAACACATTAAAAAATGTTCTGATGTAGGAATTTGGGGTAGATGGGATTATGAAGCTTGGTTAAATAGAGATAATCCACAATCTACAAACTACGAATTTTATCATATGGAATTTAATCCTTTCCTAACTAATCTTCATCCTGATTTTTATAAAGGTAAATTTGATATATACAAGGGAAAAAAAATAATAGTAAAAAATGCTGTTTATGGAACTCCCCCTTTCGAAATTGATGAGGGTTACAGTACAACCCCACTAAACGTAGTTTCAGATGTTACCGATATTGTAAGAAAGTTAGTAGACGATAAAAATGGATTGTCTTTATCATTTAATGTTAATAATGAAACCATGGGTGGTGACCCAATATACGGACAAAAAAAATCTTTAATTGTTACACTTCACCCTATTGATGATGAAAATAAAACACTTGAATTGGGTATCACCGAAGGACATACTATAAATTTTAAATTTTAAAATATAATGAAAATTGCATTAATTAACTCTTTGTTTTTTCCCGATAAAAATTTTCAACTAATAAATGATTATTATGATACATCAGAAGCTTTTTTTAAATCGGCTAAGAAAAATTTCTTACCTAATCATGACGTTCATTTTGTTTTAATAACTAATAATGAACGTAAACATGATTTAGATTTTGTGAAACATATTGTTGTGGACCACCATCCAAATGAGTATCAACACTTACTTTTTATGAAAGTATTGTGTCTGAAACATTTAGTAGAAGAATATGATTATATATTTGTTGCAGATGCTGACCAAATAATTGTTAGTGAAATAACGGACAAAGATATTTTAGACTCAGAATATGTGTTTATGAGACATTTTTATAACGCATTATTTAAAGATACATACCCAAGTATGACAAACTTTATTGATGTTAATTATCCTGAAGGCGCAATTTGGACTATGGGTAATTTTTTTGGGGGTAGATATAATCATATTATGAATTTATATAAATTATCACAAGAATATCACGATAAATTATATCCACATACAGTAATGCCTGAATTTGGATTTTATTGTAAATTTCCTGATGAGTTGTTTATTACAAAATATGCTTATGAGAATAATGTTAACTACAAAATTTTATCAAGTAATGAAACATTTACAAATGGTGTTGAATCTTTTTTAGGTGATTTTTCAAAAAATGAAGAGGATTATTTAAATACAAATAATGTAAAAATATTACATAATACAAAAAAAGATATTAATCTATTAAAGAAATTAGTAAAAAAATATGAATAAAAATATTACAATCGTAACTGGTCTTTGGGACATGGGAAGAGGATACCTAAATGGGTGGGCTAAAAGAGACTTTAATTATTATAAAGAACGGTTTTTTGAAATGTTAGAAACCGATGCTCAAATGTGTGTTTGGATACCAAAAGAATTGGAAGAAGATGTTATAAGAATTAGAGAAAATAAACCGACAAAAATTTTTATAAAAGAAGTTACCGATTTTGAAACATGGAATCCTTTTTTTGATAGAATTCAAGAAATCAGAACTGATGAAAAATGGTATTCATTTGCGGATTGGTTAAAAGAATCCCCTCAAGCATCACTAAAATATTATAATCCGATGATGTTTACCAAAATGTTTATGTTAAATGATTCTGCAATTGTAAATCCATTTAATTCTGAATATTTCTTTTGGATTGACGGTGGGTTAACAAATACTGTAAATAAAGGATATTTTCAAAAAGATTTAGTCTTAGATAATTTAAATAATTTTGTAATTAAAAATGAAGGTAAGTTTATTCATTTAGCATATCCATATGATGCAAATGATGAAATTCATGGGTTTGAAAGAACCGCAATGTCTCGTTATTGTAATACCGATTTTGTCAATTACGTTTGTAGAGGAGGATTTTTTGGTGGTTCAAAAAATAAAGTACATGAGTTGAATAATTTATATTATTCAGTAATGGAGACAACATTGAGGGATGGGTATATGGGTGCGGATGAATGTCTTTTTACTATATTAACTCACAGACATCCTAATTTAATACATAAGTTTGATATTAGTGGTAATGGATTAGTTTGGCCATTTTTTGAAGAATTAAAGAACTATGAAACTGAAAAAATAAAAAACGATGATTCTTTTTTAAATCCTGAAAATACCGCACTATATGTTATAACATTTAATAGTCCAAATCAGTTTGAAACATTAATTAAATCAATGTTAGAATATGATTCAGACTTTATTAATAAACCAAAAAAGTTTTTGTTAGATAATTCTTCTGATTTATCAACAACAGAAAAATATTTGGAACTATGTGAAAAACATGGGTTTACTCACATTAAAAAAGATAATCTTGGTATTTGTGGAGGTAGACAATTTATATCGGAACATGCGAATGAAAATGAGTTTGATTTTTATTTCTTTTTTGAGGACGATATGTTTTTTTATCCAAAAAAAGGTGAGGTTTGTAAAAATGGATTTAACAGATATGTTTCTAATTTATATCAAAAATCATTATCAATTATTGGTAAAGAAAAATTTGATTTTTTAAAGTTGTCTTTTACCGAATTTTTTGGTGATAATAGTACTCAATGGTCTTGGTATAACGTCCCTCAACATGTTAGGAATTCTCATTTTCCTGAAAAAACTAATTTACCCTTAAAGGGAACGGACCCCGATTCTCCAAAAACAATTTTTAAAAATATTAAAATACATAATGGTTTGGGTTATATAGATGGTGATGTATATTATTCTAATTGGCCTCAGGTAGTTAGTAAAAGTGGTAACAAAAAAATGTTTTTAACGGAAAAATGGGATAAACCGTTTGAACAAACTTGGATGTCTTATATGTTCCAAAACACTCGAAAAGGAGAATTGAATCCTGGATTATTATTGTTAACCCCAACAGAACATAATCGTTTTGAATTTTATGATGGTAATTTAAGAAAAGAGTCGTAATCGTGGTATTTATTATAAAAAAGTAAATGGAATTTTTTATAAATAAAAACGCAACCTTACCTGTGCTTAAGATGCAAGTTGTTAAGGACGGAAGGAGTGACTATCATAGTTTTATGAATTTAATTGAAAAGTCGGGAATCTTCTTTTCAATGGTTAATGTAGAAACTGGAATTCCAAAAATAACATCTAAAGCCGCAGGATTTGTTTCTAAAGTATTTGATGACCCAAATACTCCTACAGAATATTATATTTTTTATAAATTTTCAAAAAAAGATACACAAAAAACAGGCAGATATGAAGGTCAATTTTTATTAAAAAATGACGAGGGTGATTTAATAATCCCAATAAGAGAAAAACTATATATTAATGTTAACGATAGTTTAATCTCAGATGAAAATTGTTGTTCAGACCAATCTTATTTAACACCTTGTCCTGATTGTCCACAGTGTCCTGAATGTCCACAATTACCAACCCCTACTCCAACCCCTACATTAACGTCAACCCCTACTCCAACTCCAACAACAACCCCTGAACCTATAATAATAACTTTAGAGACAATAATAACTCCAGGTTCATTAAATATAGACTATAATTTATATAGTAATAGGGTTGTTAACGAAGATGTTAATTTAAGTTTTACAAACACATATGGTACATCGAATGGAGACGTTGTTATAACAACAGGAGTTACAATTAATAGTGGATATACATCAGGAACAACACATGTTTATTTGCCTGATGTTGATTTTAATACATTAAATGGTTATGTAAATTTTTCAGGTGTAACATTAACTCCAAGTATTACTAATCCTGACAATATAATAATAGAGCAAATTATTTTAGATGCAATATTACAAACAGATATTAATGAATATATCGATGTTTATAATGATTTTTATCTTTCGTTTGTTGACCCAACACCAACTCCGACACCAACTTTAACATCAACTTCAACTCCAACACCAACCTTAACTTCAACTCCAACTTCAACTCCGACACCAACCTTAACTTCAACTCCAACTTCAACTCCAACCACAACACCAACGGAATCTCCATTACCACCTTATCGTTATTATAATGTTAATGGTTATAGTTGTGGAAATCCTTGTAATTTTGCTGGTACATTTACCGCTTTTGTTCCATATAACACCCCTTTAACTATTGGATATTTTTATAACAATCCTGAAAATAGAGGATACTCATTTGAAATTTTAGATGAACTCGCAACATCAGGAACATATGATTTAACAGGAGAACCAGGATATTCCGATTGTGTGACCTCTTGTTATGGACCAACACCTACACCTACTATTACACCAACTCAAACACCTACACCTACACCAACTCCAACACTAACATTAACTCCAAATTGTGTTCGTCAAATTGTTGTACCAACATTATGGGATGGTGCAACATCAATTAATAGTAATACATTAAAATTAACTCAAACTTCTGAAACTTTACAGATACAAGTAAACGATGTAATTACTGATAATATTGGTAGAACAAGTATTGTAGGAGTTGTTAACTCTGATGGTACGTATACCTACGTATTTACGGGAGCTGGTGGTGGGTTTGCATTTGATTGTCAATTCCCATTAACATTTTCAGGTACTTGTTAAAGAAAAGTAAATAATAAAACAATAAAAGATATTTATAAATAAAATAGAAAAACGATGTTAACAGGAAAAACCATAGGACAATTAACTTATCTGGAAGTACCAACACCAGATACTTTAATACCAGTAGAATTAAACGGTGCTTCATATCATATTGACTTTTCATCCATTACAGGAAATGGTGGTGGAGTTATAGAGACAACATATTCAGAACTTGTAGACAATATAACTGGCGAAACATTAAATGTAGGTGCGTATTATATCATAACAGATTTTAGAACTTGTTATGACCAACCAGATTATGATAATCAAAAAAATTCAATTAATATTGAAATATATAAAAGTGCCGATACTGTATCTCCTATTGTTGTTTTTGCAACATCTGCAAATACAATATCTATAGATGCATTCCAACCTGAATTTCCTTTTGATAAAATAAAATATGATTGGACATTTAGTACGACTGAAAAAACACAAGGACCTGCATTTGGTAGAATTACTGAAAGAATTGATAATTTAAATAACAGGACGGACTATGACCACAGAACTATTTTATTTAAAAGATATCGTGGTTATTCATATTACGAAAATAACCCATTAAGTGGTCTTGTTGGGATAAGTGGTTTAACAGGTAGTACAGGAGTATTATACGGTAACACAGGAACAACATTTACCTCAGATTTTTCAATCGGGTCAGTTGTTTCAGTACAAAATTCAAATCCTTCATTTTTTGATGTGATATCTGTTGTGAGTGATTCTTTAATGATTATATCAGGTGAAACATTAAGTGTAACTACTGATTCGCTTTATTATTCTGCATCTGACGATGGTATTATGAGTTATTATCAACCTAACATAAGAAACCAAGTTTATGAATACACAACATTTGGTGATGCTATTGATAATGAAACTGCAATAAATAACTATGTTGGGAACCAAGCCAATTTATATTTGAATTGGGGTGTTGGTGATTTTTTATTGGCAAATAATGTGTTTATATCTGGCGAATATATAAATAACACCATCGGTAACGGTTCTTATAATAATACATTTAATGATGATTGTGATAGTAATCAAATAGGTGATAGTTTTTATAACAACTCAACAAATGATGATTTTGACGGGAATATAATTGGGGATTATTTTAATAACAATTATATCACGGCCAATTTCAACAATAATAGAATTGGTAGTGATTTTTACAATAACATTTTAATTGGGGGGTCTTTTTACAGAAACAATATTGGAAATGACTTTAGGGATAATGTTTGGAATTCTGGTAATTTTCAAAATAATGAAATAGGAAATCAGTTTAATAACAATAAAATTTATGATGACTTCTATAATAATGATATTGGTAATGGATATAATTACAATGAAAGTTATTCCGAATTTTATCGTAATTTAATTGGGAATGGGTATAATGGTAATACAATATATTCATATTTCTACGAAAATAATATTGGATTCAATTTTTATAATAATACTATTGGAACTAATTTAACTATTGGGACATATAATTTTAGGGGAAACATAATTAATAATATTTTTGAAAATAACACCATTTTAAATTCTTTTCGTGATAACACAATCGGTAATGAATTTAAAGGAAATTTAATGTTGGGTGAATTTGAATTAAATGATATTGGTTCTTTTATAGGTGGTAATCAATTTTCAGGAGGGACATATAATAATAAATTTGGTTCATATACCTTTGATAATGACTTTTTGGGCGGTGTGTTTAGTAACTTATGTACGGCAGGGTTTAATAACAATACTATTGGTGAAAATTTTTCCTCTAACAATATCGGTTTTAATTTTAGTAACAATATAATAGGTGAAAATTTTGGTTACGGCGGTTCATCACCACAAGGTAATATCATAGGTAATAATTTTTATAACAATACTATTGGTGAATATTTCTATAACAACTCCATCCCTGATAATTTTATAGATAACACAATTGATAATTATTTTCAATGGAACATTGTTAATACAGCGGTTAGTGGTGTTTGTTTAAGTACGGGCATGTTATATGATATCACAACAGTTAATGTATTCAAAAATAAAAATGGTGATAATAGATTATCATATTATGATGAATCTGATGTTCTAACAATAGAAACATTAACCGAATCACCTTGTTTTTTCTTAAATGCGTTAGAGATACCAGAAAATGATTTAAATTTTGGATTAGTATTATAATAAATAAAAAATAAAAACAAAAAAAATGATACAAGGAATTAGAATAACAAGCACAAATTTATCGGGTAAAACTGCCGATGTGACTTTTTCACCCTCAACAGGAGGTACAATTGATTTAGGGGTACAAACAATACCATTTAACAATATTAGTGATTATCCATACGGTACTTATGAATTAACTGTCGTGGAATATGATAAAACATATGAAATAACCGTCCCAACGCCATTAACAGGACAAACTGCATATACTGAAACTGTAAGAAATATTACCGTTGACGGAGGTGCTCAACCATTCTCAGGTGCGGTATTATCTGAAGTGTGGGGAACATATACAACGGAGTATATTACAAATGAAGGTATACCATCAACGGATATTGTTTATGCTCAAGGTATTTGTTCTGATGATGTTGATGCACCAAAAGTACAAGCAAATATTGGTGGTTGGCCAAATAGTATTAATTCATTTTTAGGACCATTTCAATCGGGTGGTTTAGCAGGATATCCATTTGTTGGTAGTGTTGGTTTTGGAGCTTTTGCAAGTCACGTAGCAACAACACTTGGTGGAACTTTATTTGTGACAAGTATGCCACACATTGGTGTTACTGAAGATGGTCGTTCAGGTAGAATGTTAAGAAGAGGTAAATCTGATAGCACAACAGATAATACTTGTGGTGCAGTATGGGGTGCGATTAACCAAGTTGCGAATGTATTAACTGAAGCGCCGAGTCAAAGTAATCCACCATTTGATAATGAAAATTATTCTTTTTGGAAATTAACTGATATTTTATGGCCGTATAAATCAACCTTAACAGGTTTTACAGGTACTTCTGAAGAAATCTATAATAAACAAATGATATTTGCCACAGAAACTATTAGGGATTCTGCGTATGATTATATTATTGCAAATTTACCAGCTGCAACAACCGCAAATACAGAAAATGATGTATATTTTTTAAGTGGTATTTTTATTAATAGCGATGTTAGTACGGGTACAACACAATATGAGTCTTATGTTGTTGTTGATAAAGTTATGAAATATGTATGGAATGACCAATGGTATGATATAACTGGCGATTATTTATCGGGTTTACCAATCGATTAAAATTAAAAAATAACAATTATGAGAATTTGTATATTATGTGAAGAATCTAAAGTTCTTCGAGCAAGAGAAAAAATGAAAAATGATAATATATTAAAAATAGATTTATCACCAACTGGAGAATTACCTGCGACGCATAAATTATGTGTGATGGCAGTAACCGAAGAAAAGGCTAAACAACTTATGGATTCTGCCGAATTAACAATAATTGAAGCTATGAACCCAAGTGAATTTTTAACAAAACATAATCTAAAGAAAATTGGTAAATACGGATTTGGAAACTTGTAAGATAAAAAAAAATTTCATCACACAAGATGAGGCAAACCAAATAATAAATTGGTTAGATTCTGTTAATCATACGGGTGATGATAGTAATTACCATCTCACAGAATTATCCAAAGTATTAAAGGGTAAATCTTGTATGTTTGATATTTCAAATACACCTTTAACAAATTATATTACAAAATTCCAATCAATATCTGATGTATCAAAAGAGGGTTTGCCCTCTTTTATTTTTAACATAATAGATAGAATCTCAGAAGAATTTAATTTTCCAAAAGATAATGTTTTTCTTCAAGCTGTTGATATGAATAAAGGAGGAAAAATAAATCCCCATTATGACGCATCAATAGATGGATATGTTAATTATAAATGTAACATCAGTGTATTGTCAGAAGATTATGATTTTTATGTGGATAAAGAGTCGGTTAAAATACAAGAATCCGATTTATATGGGTTTGAAGCATCTCTATATAAACATTGGACAAATGAATTTAATTCAAGAAGAGTTTTTTTAAGTTTTGGGTTTGTGTTAAAATATGAAGATGTTGGTAGAACAATAAATGACCCAAGAGTTAGATTAAGTAAAAGAATTGAGAAATACTTTCAAAAATAAAATATTTATTAAATAAAAACAAAAATGGCAACAAAATACATTGTAAATAACGTATCAGGACAAACAATATCTGAAATAAATTCAACAACAATTATTTCAGATACGATTTCCGCAACTACGTATTCAAATTTACCAATATCCACTTCTATAAGTAGTGGGCCAACTGCTCCAGGAAGTGCTGTAGTGGCTAATGAAACAGATGTTAATATTAACTTTTCTGATGGAGTTGGAACTGCGTGGAGTTTTTCTCCAACAGGTATGACATTCCCTGATGATACGGTACAAACAACCGCATATGAACCTAAATATAAGGTGTATACTGCTTTATTAACACAAAGTGGGGGAAGTAATACACAGAATGTAGGAGAAGGCACACTTCTTCAAGTAACAAAAGGTACTACTTATACCATTCATGGTGGTAACACAGGTGATTTTAGTAATATCGGTGCTCCAAATAACAATAATGGAACTGTATTTGTTGCAACAAAATCAGAACCACCTAATAGCTGGGGTGATGGTATTGGTCATAATGCTGATTTAGATTTTAACACAGGAGCTCCAGTAGTAACAGTATTAGAAAATACTACAAATTTTGTTTTAAATTGGTATTATGATGGTATAGGTACTTATTATGCCAATTATAATGTTAATGGTACTAATGTGGAGTTAGATTTATCAAAACTTTTTGTTTCAATACCTAATACTTCTTTTGAATTTGGTCCATCAAATAATATTAAAACAACAGTAAAAGTGGACTTTATTGAAGTATGTACAACAGTTAGCGAAATTACTACTGATGGTATATTAAATAACACACCAATAGAAATAAGAGTATATAACTAATATAAAAAACAAAATTGACATCCTCATACTAAGTTTTTATATTTATTAAAGTAAGGTAAATGTCGTCAATGTACGACAGCAAATAGACCACTTAAATAGATATTAATAATGATTAGTCAAGAAGAAATTAAATCATTCTTAGAAGGGAATGACCCCGAAGAACATATAGTCTGTGTAGAATTTGATTACATGAAAGACTGTATTTACAAGATTAAAGAAATACCAACTACAGGTAAAGTAATCCAAAGAGATACATTTATTGCATTTGCATGGGTAGGAGATTTACGTAATTTAAACTTTTACCAAGATTCTAAAGCATTACAGAAGGAAGCTATGACAAAGTATAGTATTGTCATAGAAAAATTAGAAACAAAAGGAAACGAAAGATTAGAAAGAGGACTTAAATTTATGGTTAAGTCTTTAAAAGGTTATCGTACGCTAATACAATTTTTCAGAGATGGTGGATTAGACCCATGGTCCGATAGAGCTAAAGACAAGATACTTATTCTACCTCCTGTAGAACAATATTTAATTTCAAAAGAAAAAAGATTATTTAAAGGTTACGAAGAATATAACGATATTACTCGTTTCGTATTTGACTTGGAGACAACCGCACTAGAACCAAAGGATGGTCGTATATTCATGATAGGTATGAAAACCAATAAAGGTTATCAGAGAGTGATTGAGTGTGCAACCGAAGAACAAGAAAGAAATGGTTTAATAGAGTTCTTCAATGTTATTGATGAAATAAAACCAACAATTATTGGTGGTTATAATTCGGCAAACTTCGATTGGTATTGGATATTTGAAAGATGTAAGTCCTTGAATTTAGATATTAAGAAAATTTGTAGGTCGTTAAATCCTACTAAAACTATCTCACAATCAGAGAGTATGTTAAAACTCGCTAATGAGGTTGAGAAATTTAATCAAGTATCAATATGGGGTTATAATACAATTGATATTATCCATGCGGTAAGAAGAGCTCAAGCAATTAATTCAAGTATAAAGTCGGCGGGTTTGAAATATATTACCCAATATATTCAAGCTGAGGCACCTGACCGTGTTTACATTGACCACACAGATATTGGTTCTATGTATGCTAAGAAAGAGGAGTATTGGTTAAATATTCAGAATGGTAAATATAAGAAAGCAGATAAACCTGAGTTTAATGACCTAGATATTAAATTTCCAAATGTCTATTTAAAAACAACGGGAGATAATATCGTTGAGAGATATCTTGATGATGATTTGGAAGAAACATTGAAGGTTGATGAAGAGTTTAATCAAGGTTCTTTCCTACTTGCATCTATGATACCAACAACGTATGAAAGAGTATCAACTATGGGTACCGCAACTCTATGGAAGATGTTGATGTTGGCATGGTCTTATAAATTTAAATTAGCTATTCCTGAAAAACAAGGTAAGACTGATTTTGTGGGTGGGTTATCAAGACTATTAAGAGTAGGGTATTCAAGAAACGTACTTAAACTTGATTTTAGTTCACTATATCCATCAATACAACTTGTTCATGATGTATTTCCAGAGTGTGACGTTACGGGTGGTATGAAAGCAATGCTTAAGTATTTCCGTGATACTCGTATTCTTTATAAAAACTTAGCAGGACAATTTGAAAAGGAAGACCCAAAGAAATCATTATCGTATGATAGAAAACAATTACCAATTAAGATATTCATTAACAGTATGTTCGGTGCGTTATCCGCACCACAGGTATTTGCGTGGGGTGATATGTACATGGGAGAACAGATTACTTGTACGGGTAGACAATATCTTCGTATGATGATTAAGTTCTTTATGAAACGTGGATATACCCCTCTGGTGATGGATACGGACGGCGTAAACTTCTCCAAACCTGATGATTGGGAGAATAGACGTTATATCGGTAAAGGTCTAAATTGGAAGGTTAAAGAGGGTAAGGAGTATAAGGGTGATGATGCTGACGTTGCCGAGTTTAATGATTTATTTATGAGGGGTGAGATGGCGTTAGATACCGATGGTACTTGGCCGTCTTGTATTAATCTTGCACGTAAGAACTATGCGGTTATGGATGCTAAGGGTAAGGTTAAACTAACAGGTAATACTATTAAATCTAAAAAACTACCATTGTATATAGAGGAGTTCTTGGATAAGGGAGTTAAATTATTATTAGAAGGTAATGGTAGTGGATTTGTTGAGTGGTATTATGAATACCTACAAAGAATATTTGATAAAAAAATACCATTAAAGAAGATTGCTCAAAGAGCTAAGGTTAAACTTTCTATGGAAGACTATAGAAAAAGGTCGACACAGAAAACAAAGGCTGGAGGTGCAATGTCTATGATGGCACATATGGAACTAGCAATTAAACATAACTTAAATGTAAATCTTGGGGATGTAATCTTTTATGTTAATAATGGAACAAAAGCCTCTCACGGTGATGTTCAAAAAGTCGGTAAATTAAAGAGTGGGTGGAGTAAAGAAATAGTGGATTACTACACTGCAAATAATCAACCACTACCTAAAGATGGTATTGATTCTGTAGTTAAAATTAATTGTTACATGTTAGATGTTGGTGAGTTAGAAAACAATCCTGATATGACGGGAGAATATAATGTGTCTAGAGCAATTGCAACTTTCAATAAACGTATTGAACCATTACTTGTTGTTTTTAAAGAAGAAGTTAGAAATTCATTAATTGTTTTAGACCCTGAAAATAGAGGATTGTATACTAAAGAACAATGTGAACTTATTAATGGATTACCATTTGAACAAGGTGACCAAGATAGATTACAAGAAGATGTTTTAGATATCTCAGAAGACGAATTAAAGTATTGGGATAAAAGAGGTTTAAACCCTGATTACATGTATGAATTAGCTTCAGATGGATGGGAAGAATATGTTTAAGACATTTTTAATCCATCTGAACTTAATATATACCAACCACCAGCACAATAGGCGAATTCAACACAAGCTCCTTTGTCAATGAATATTTCATCGTATTCATCGTCTATTTGACCTAATAGTGGGATAATTAAAACTTTAGTTAACGCTTTAATTGTAATTTTTTCAGTTGTTGTGTGGTCTAGTCTTATGGTACAACTTTCAACATTTTTTACAATAACAATATTTTCACCTTTTGTGGTAAAATTGTTATCTGAAACAATAGCAGAATCTGGTAAAAAAACCAATTTTCCGTTTATTAATCTTTCGTATGGGGCATTTCTAACAACAGCCATAAATTATATTACATATATTTGACGAGGGAATGCTCTAAACTTCATTGCCTTGTTTAAATTTTCGGCGGTCAAAGCTTCTTTTTCCATCATTTTTTCAGGTCTCATTCTTTCAAGTCTTGCCATCAATTCTTCTTTAAGTTTATCTCTTTCATCTTTACCCTCAGTTAATAAACTTGTATAATCCATAGTTAACTCACTATCTGGTGTTTTAAGATTACCACTATATTTACCTCTAACCCTACCTAAAGTTTCTTTACAAAGACCGATAAACCATCTTCTAACCCATTGTTGTGCGGGATTATTTAACTCATCCCAAGATATTTCATCAATTGGAACATCAGAAGGTAATTTAACTATATCTGGATTCTTTCTTAAACAGTCGTCTCTATCTGCACCGTCAACATCATAATACCAATACCAAACTTTTCCGTTATGAAATGATGCATTTCCAAAATCCCATTTACCACCAGGTGTGTTCATTAAATGAATCATTTTTTTACCATCAGGTAAAGCCGTTATTCTATAAGTTAAGTCGCCACCAATTATTCTTCTTTGGATGTTAGTTTCTTGCATTCTCAATAACATATCAAATGCTGGCATCATGGTGTAAGAACCTGAATAACCTAATTGAGCAAATCCACCCGTACCTCCAAGTCCTGGCCCACCCATAGCTCCAAAAGCCCACGGGTCAAATAACACATTATTCAATGTTGGTGGGGTGTACCATAAAAGTTCATTAATTTCTCTTCCTGCAGGAATTTCGTATAATTGTTGTTTTTGTTGTAAAACAATGTAATCTTTTTTTAATACCCAATCACCACCTGTTTGAAGTCCCACAATTTTTGAATAAGCATAACTATATCTTGTTTCATAATCTAAACTTCTAGTTATAAATGCTCTTGTTAATGATTGTTCGTCTAAATTTAAATTTTGTAATGCGGACCATTGAGACTCAATTAACCAATCTTGTATATATTGAGAGTAGTCACCGATTGCTAATTCTAATAAAGAATCCAGCATTTCATCATCAAGTTCAACACTTCTTAATGGAGCCCCAAGTAAGTGTTTAACTCTATTATATAATTTTGTTCTTTGTGGTTCTGAGATTATTGACATTATATTCTTTTATGATAAATATTCTAAACAACTAATAAATGCTATTTTATGTTTAGTTTAAGTTCTGTCATAACAGTACCTTCATTTATTTTAGTTTCTAATTTCATCTTGTAAAGTTTTTCAACAAAAGTCCAATTAACAACATCCCAAAACTTTTTAATGTAATCGTCTCTTCTATTTCTGTATTTTAAATAATAAGCGTGTTCCCATAAATCAAGACCTAATATAGGGTATCCACCATTTTCTACGTCATTCATTAGTGGATTATCTTGATTAGGAGTTGACATAATTTTTAATGTGTTGTTATTAGTCACAACTAACCAAACCCAACCCGAACCAAATCTTTCTTTTGCAATCTCATTAAATTTTTTCTTAAACTCAGGGAAACTTCCAAAGTCTTTTATAATTCTTTGGGATACTAACTCTTTTGGTTTTTGAACTGTTGGTGATAACATTTTCCAAAATAATGCGTGGTTGTAAGCACCTCCCGCATTATTTCTAATTGTTTTATTAAATTTACTGATAGTTTTAACAATATGTTCTAAATCTAAATCCCCAAATTTTTCTTTTTCTAACGCCAAATTTAATTTTTCAACATATCCTTTATAATGTTTATTATAATGAACACTCATCGTTTCGGGGTCAATAAATCTTTTTAAAGCTGATTGAGAATATGGTAACCTTTCAATTCCAATTTTCCTCATTTCATTTATGAAAAATTTTTCATTATTTTTATTTTCTTTCTTCACAATTTCTTCTTCTAATTTTTCAATTTGATTAACTAAATTTTTCATACAAAATAAGTTTTAATAATAAATATTAAGATTTATTGTTTATTAGTTTCATAATTTCCTCAACAACATCTGCTTTGTCTAAATTATCACCCATTACAGTTTCAAAAATATTTTTCTTTTTGGATAAAATATCATATATAACACCTTCAATAGTATTTTCAAATATTGGATAATAAACTGAAACGTTTGATTTTTGTCCATATCTATACGCTCTGTCTTCTCCTTGACTATGGTCAGAGGGGACAAATGATAGGTCATTCATAATTACGGCTTCACCCGCAGTTAATGTTAAACCAACACCAGCAGCTTTAAGATTTCCAACAAATACTTTTATTTTATCATTCGTTTGGAATTCATCCACAGCATTTTGTCTTTTAGCGGGAGAACAACTACCATCAACATAGACCGCTTTTTTCCCAAAATGTTCCACCAATTTTTGTAGAGATGCGGTAAAGTTTGTAAATATAATAACTTTCTTTCCTTGTTCCACAATATTTTCGGCAAGTTCTATTGACGACTCTATTTTTTCATCCGCAATTATCTGTCTAACTTTTGTGAGTTTGGTAAATTGTAATGTCATAGATGATGATTCTTCGGCCTTGGTTTTATACCAATCATAATATTCACCCATTAGTTCCTCATATAATCTTGACCTTAATCTCAAATAAACTGGTGTGATAATCTTGTCAGGTAAATCTAAAACATCTTCTTTTAATCTTCTCAACACTTGTTTAGATGTTCTATCTCTAAGTTCTTCAAGATTGGAAGCCCCATTTGTATTCCATATTTTTCTATTTCCACCGACTCTAAATTGATATCCTTCACAATACCTAATAACATAGGCCATCCAATTTCCAGCAACAGGGTTTTCAATTAAACTTAATAAATTATAATAATTGATTGGCCTTGATGTCATTGGAGTTCCTGTTAATAACCATAACTTATCGGCTCTTTTAGCAAAACTATTAATAAGTTTAGTTCTTTGAGCTTGAACATTCTGAAGATAATGGGCCTCATCAATTATTATTAAATCAAAATTACATTGATAAATTGGACTATTCTCTTTGTCTTTTATATCATAAAAATTTTTAATAATATCGTAATTGGTAATAACAAAATCGTGTTCGGTTGAGAAATTTTTACCCTCACAAATAAAAACACTTTTATCACTATAATTCGCAATCTCTCTTTGCCAATTTATCTTAAGGGATGCGGGACAAATAATTAAAATCTTTTTGGCTCCTGTTTCTAATGCAGCGATAATGGTTGATGTAGTTTTACCCAATCCCATATCATCTGCTAATATAAATCTTTTACTACCAACCAATTTTTCAATGGCCTCTTTCTGATGACCTAATGGGGGACGATGGTCATATTTGGTATAATCAATTTGAACTTGTTCTACCTTATGTGTTTTAATTATTGAGTTTTTAGGTAACCAAAAATCATGTATGGTCTCTCCACTAAAAACCTTACCCCAAATATGATATGATTTATCTTTCTCAACTAATAATTTCTCGACCCAAATCTGTTCAGGTACTATAGTGTACAATTTTTCATCTGCAATTTTTTGAGCGAAGTAGGGGTCTAAATCAACCCATTTCTTAGCTACTTTAGGTTGAACATTGTGAAAATTAATAATATAGTCTGATTGAGCACGAGTAGGGTAAAACTTATTATTAACTTGTTTTTGTCGTTTTAATTTAAGTATATAATTATTTGCACCCTCATAAGAATCCAAAATATTTAATGCTGTTCGTTCTATTAAATGTGTGCTATTTTCCAAAAAAACATTATTTAGTTAATAATAACAATTTTATAAATATTTATCAATATGTCAAATAATAAAGTACCAATTACAAGGTTAGGTAAATTTTTTGGAGCCGAAGACTTTGATTTAGATATAAATATGGGTGAGGAGTGGTTACATGGTGATATGAATTTTACTTTGGTATTATATCGTGTAGATAGATATAAAACCAAAACAGACGATGTTTATGGCGAAACAGTTTCGGACGGTATTAAATTTTTAACACCTGTAGAATTTAAAGCGTATGTTAAAATATTAGCACCTGAAAATAAATTAATGGGTAGTTCAAAAATTGAACAATTTGAACCTGGTAATATAGAGATAGGGGTATATCAAAAACATCTTGATGAATTAAATATCGATATTTCTTATGGTGATTACTTAGGGTATTATGAAACTGAAACAAGAGTTAGATATTATGTGGTTAATAATGATGGTAGAGTTGTTTCAGACAATAAACATACTTATGCAGGATATAAACCATTTTATAGAAGTATAAAGGCTTCTCCTGTGAGTCAAAATGAATTTAGAGGATTATAATTATGCCATTTCCTAAAAAAATAAAAAAAGATATTAATCTAACACATTATAGGACTCTTTATCCAAGAAGACTTGAATTATTAGATAAAATAAATGAACACGGTACTTTTTTACCTAAATCGATATTACATGCCGATTTGGATAAAGGATTTTTAGATTTTGTTAAAGATGACCTTAAGGTTGTTGTTGAAGGAAAAACAATACCAACAGTGGATATTTTAGTAACAACACAAAATTGGACTCAATTTACTCAAACTTGGAATTTCCAAGACTTAGATAAAAATACATCACCACCATTTATAACTGTAGTTAGACAACCTGAAATTAAGTATGGTTCAAATCCTGCTTTGTTATATACAATACCAAATAGAAAACAGTTTTATTATGCATCAGTACCAAGTTTTGATGGTAATAGAATGAATATAGATGTTTATACTATACCTCAACCTGTTCCTGTTGATATAACATATAATGTTAAAATTGTTTGTAATAGAATGAGAGAGTTAAATTCTCTTAATAAGATTATATTACAAAAATTTTCATCAAGACAAGCATATACTGTTATAAAAGGTCATTATATTCCAATTATTTGGAATAACATTAGTGACGATGCTTCTGTTATGGAGATTGAAAAAAGAAAATATTATATACAAAGTTATGAATTTATACTTCTTGGATTTTTAATTGATGAAGATGAGTTTGAAGTTAAACCTGCGGTCGAAAGATTATTTCAGATACATGAAGTAACTGGTGAAAAAAGAGGAAAAGGAAAAAGACAAAAATTAGAGAATCCGTCAAGTTACCCAATTAACATATCATTAACTGGCGGCACAACAACTTACACTAAAACATTTTACGATAGAGTTGATTTGTCAGTAATAAATACACAAAATATTTCAAGTTATGATATTTTTATTAATAACCAATTTTTCGGTTCTAATATGATTAAAATATTAATTAATAGTGGAGATGAAATTAGATTTGAAATAAGTAAAACAGATAGTAACCAAGATTCGTCAATAGAACTTGTGGCTAATATAGTTTAATTTTCACCATAGATATCTTTCTTTTCTTTACATTTCTCTAAAATTAAATTTTCTAAAAACTTATAAATTTTAATACCTCTTTTATCACAATATTTTTTTAATACCTCATGTGATTCTACAGATATCTTAAGATTTTTTATTTTCTTTTTGTTTTCCATAATTTAAATAGGCAGAAAAAAGGAAGAAAATAATCTGCCATAATATAAATATCTTTTTAAAAGTAAAGTTTTTTCGTACAAAAACAAATATTTATTGATAAAATAAATCATACAAAGAAAAAATAAGAATGATGGCAACAAACAGTAAAGTTTTCGTATCCCCAGGGGTGTATACGTCAGAAAGAGATTTAAGCTTTGTAACTCAAAGTGTTGGTGTAACAACTTTAGGTATTGTAGGTGAAGCATTAAGAGGACCTGCATTCGAACCTATTTTTATATCAAGTTATGATGAGTTCCAAACTTATTTTGGAGGAACTACTCCTGAAAAATTTATAAACACGCAAATACCTAAATATGAAGCGGCATATATAGCTAAAGCATATTTACAACAATCTAACCAAATGTTCATGACAAGGGTTCTTGGATTGTCAGGGTATGATGCGGGACCATCATGGTCTATTCAAACAATCGCAAATGTTGACCCAACTACTGTTGGTTTTAATCAAGTTTGTACATCAACTCCAAACTATGAAACAAATACTTGTGATATAAATTGTGATATTGTAGAACTTTCTTTTGATGTTGATTTCTCAGGATGTTCAAATCAAAATGGTTCTATTTCATTTTTAACTAATTTTCCTGACGATATTCAAAGTTTATTGGACGTTGCTTATACCGAATTTAATGGAGGTTCTTCAACAATAAGAACGGAAATTAATAATCAATTATTGGGTATTTTTAGCAATCCAACTTCACAATTAACATCAATTAGTTATTTTGGTACTGTATCTGAAGAAGATTACGTATTATTAAGTCCTATTTTTACTGGTGAAACTAATGTTTATAACGTATCTAATGTATGTTATTCATTAGCCGATTTTTCAGCACCACAAAATGACCCTTGGTATTACAATCAATTTAGTAACTGTTTAGTAGATGCTTATAGTGGATTTTCATTTTGGACTATTGTGTCTAATATGACCATGTTACCTAAAACAACAACCACTACAACTTCTACGACTACAACAACAACTCAAAGTAATCCTTGTGTTACAACGAGTACTACATCTCCTTATACAACAACAACTACAACACAACCAGATTGTTTCTCAGGTACTGTTCATGGTAAAATATACTATTACACAGGTACTTCTTACACTAACTATAATAATATGGTTATTGCAACTTTAAGGTCAAGAGGTATTTCTACATTTAATGCGACTCATGATGGTCCAAAATATGAAGTGAGTGAATTAAGTGCAACTACTTTAGATTTTAGTGGTACTTATTCGGCGGTATTAAAGAATCCTTTTTCAACATTTGCAGTTAATGTAACTAATGATGACGGTAAATCTTTTGTATTTAAAACATCATTCAGTATTTCAGATTCAACATATCTACCTAAAGTATTTGGTGTTGATAATTTTGGTAAACCAAGAGCAGATGTTCCATTGTTTGTTGAAGAAAGATTTGATAGTTTATTACAATGGGCATATAATAAAGGATATATTAGAGGTTTAAGACAAGATTTAGTAAGACTTGATAGTGCGAGAAGTCAACAAACTGATAATATTGCTTGTTATCTTGAAAAATACCAATCTCCTGAAACACCTTGGTTAGTTTCTGAATTAAGAGGTACTAAAGTTTATAGATTATTTAAAGTAATTTCAATAGCTGATGGTAATTCGGCAAATAGTCAAATTAAAATATCAATGATTAATATGTCATTTGATAATCAAACATTTGATGTAATTGTTCGTGATTTCTATGATACCGATGACGCACCCGTTGTTTTAGAAAAATTCACAAATTGTTCAATGGATTTAAATCAAAACAACTTTGTCGCTAAAAAAATAGGTTCTTCAGATGGTGAGTTCGCTTTGAAATCTAAATTTATAATGGTTGAAATGAATGAAGACGCTCCTAAAGACGCATTACCTTGTGGTTTTGAAGGTTATCCATTCAGAAAATATGATGGTGTAAGGTCACCATTCCCTGTTTACAAAACAAGATATAATTATCCTGGTGAAGTTGTATATAATCCTCCATTTGGTTATTCAAATGGTACCGATAATCCAACAACAACTTCGGGTGATAACGTTAGAAGAACTTATTTAGGTTTATCTAACTCTGTGGATTCAGAATATGATTTGGATTTCTTCCAATATGTTGGTAAACAAAATGTTGGAACTACTTTAAACCCTATTCTACAACCATGGGATTTTTTAACTAAAGGATTCCATATGGATTCAGGAGCAACTATTATCTCAATTTCTGATAATTGGTCAAGTTCAGGTAGAACAGCGTTTGCGGTAGGTGCTGCAAATTTCAGTAGTGAACCTGATAAACAAACAAACCCTTATTATAGATTATATGCTAGAAAATTCACGGTATTTGTTGCTGGAGGATTTGACGGATGGGATATATATAGAGAATATCGTACAAATGGTGATAGATTTGTATTAGGTCAAAGTGGTTATTTAGCAGGTGCAGCACCTGACGATAGATATCCAAACGCAACTGGTTCTGGTTTATTCAGACAAATTGCAATTGGGGATAATAATGTAGATTGGGCAAATACTGACTATTACGCTTATTTATTAGGTCAACAAACATTCTCAAATCCTGAGTCTGTAAATATTAACGTATTTGTAACTCCAGGTATTGACTACGTAAACAATAGTAATCTTGCTGAATCTGCAATTGAAATGATTGAGTATAATAGAGCAGATTCATTGTATATTGTAACTACACCTGATTTTAATATGTTTGTTCCAACAACAACAAGTCAATTTGATTTGATTTATCCTACAGATGCGGTTAATAACCTATTTGAAACTGGTATTGATTCAAACTATACCGCAACATATTATCCTTGGGTATTGACAAGAGATACTGTTAATAATACTCAAATTTACATTCCTGCAACCGCAGAAGTTACTCGTAACTTAGCGTTAACTGATAACATCGCATTCCCTTGGTTTGCATCAGCGGGTTACACAAGAGGTCTTGTAAGTGCTATCAAAGCGAGAAAGAAACTAACTCAAGAAGATAGAGATACGTTATATGTTGGTAGAATCAATCCAATTGCGACCTTCTCAGATGTTGGTACCGTAATTTGGGGTAACAAAACTCTACAAATTAGAGAAAGTGCTCTTGATAGAATCAATGTAAGAAGATTGTTATTACAAGCTCGTAAGTTAATTTCAGCAGTATCTGTAAGATTATTGTTTGAACAAAACGATGAAAAAGTAAGACAAGATTTCTTAAATGCGGTTAATCCTATTTTAGATGCTATTAGAAGAGATAGAGGTTTATACGATTTCCGTGTAACAGTTTCTTCATCACCTGAAGATTTGGATAGAAATCAATTGGTTGGTAAAATTTATATAAAACCAACAAGAGCGTTAGAGTTTATAGATATTGAATTCTTAATTACTCCAACAGGAGCATCATTTGACAATATATAATATTTATAATTAAAATGGGTGGGGGATAAACTCCCCACCCTTTATTCAGAATATGAGAAAAAGATTAAAAGAAGGTATGGGTGGCGAAGGTACTCCTGATTTAAAGTATTACGCTTTTGATTGGGATGATAATATTGTTACAATGCCAACACAAATTATTGTCAAAAATGATAAAGACGAAGAAATTGGGATGTCTACCGAAGATTTTGCAAAATATAGAAGTAGAATAGGTAAAGAAGATTTCATGTATAATGGTGAAAAAATTGTATCATATGCTGAAACACCATTTAGAAATTTTAAAACTGAAGGTGATAAATTATTTATTATTGATTCTACTTTAGCAAAACCAGGTCCAGCTTGGGAAGACTTTAAAGAGGCAATAAATAACGGTTCAATATTTTCGATTATTACAGCTAGGGGTCACAACCCTAATACAATTAAAGAAGCCGTATATAATTATATTATATCGGGATTCAATGGAATTGATAAAAATGAACTAGTTAAGAACTTAAAAAAATATAGAGAATTTACCGACCAAGAAGAATTAAACGATATGGAATTAATTAAAAGTTATTTGGACTTATGTAGATTTTATCCTGTTTCGTTTGGTAAAGGTGCTGAGGCTAACCCTGAAGAAGAAAAAGTAAAATCCTTAAAGGAATTTGTAAGTTATATTAAAGAACTTTCGGGACAATTACATAAAAAAGCTTTCTTAAAAAACGACATTAGAAACTATTTCTTACCTACTATTGGTTTTTCTGATGATGATATTAAAAATGTAGAAGCAATTAAGAAACATTTTGAAGATGACTCAGAAAATATAGTTAAGGTATATTCAACTCATGGAGGAACTAAAACTAGATATTAATTAAGTAAGTTTCTAGTAGAAGAATAAAAATTAAAAAAATAAAGTAAATACAAAAATTTTTAAAAAGGAAGTATTTATAAATAATAAAAACAAAAAATTAAAATTTAAATATTATGGCTGATTTACTCATGAAAATGCCGATACCGTACGAACCCAAAAGGCAGAATCGATTCATCTTAAGATTTCCATCTGATTTGGGTATAAACGAATGGTTTGTGGAGTCTGTTGGTAGACCACACGTAAAAATTAACTCTGTACCAATTCCTTTCTTAAATACTGAGACATATGTTGCAGGTAGATTTACTTGGGACCCAATTCAGGTTAAGTTTAGAGACCCTATTGGACCATCAGCAACACAAGCGTTAATGGAATGGGTTCGTTTACATGCAGAGTCTGTTACAGGTCGTATGGGATATGCAGTTGGTTATAAAAGGGATGTTTTTTTAGAAATGTTAGACCCAACAGGGGTTGTTGTTGAAAAATGGCAACTAGTTAACACATTCTTAACTGATGTAGGATTTGGAGATTTGAACTACGGTCAAGATGGTTTAGTTGGTATTTCAGCAACTCTTCGTCCTGATAGATGTATATTAATTTACTAATATCATCAAATTATATTGATAAAAAAAAATACTATTGTATATTTAACCGTAGGGAAACTATAAACTCTCTACGGTTAATTTTTTATATATATGGATGAATCAAAACAATATGGTCAAAAAGAATTTAATTTACCACATGATGTGGTAAAACTCCCATCAAGAGGAGTATTCTACAAATCTAAAAAAAGTGCACTTAAAATAGGTTATTTAACTGCTGCTGATGAAAACTTATTATTGGCAGGTGGTGATAATCTTATAATGACACTATTAAGAAATAAAATATATGAAAGTGATATTAAACCTGATGAATTGTTACAGGGTGATATACAAGCTATATTAATATTTTTAAGAAATACTGCTTTTGGTCCTGAATATCGATTTAGTGTTAATGACCCCGATACAATGAAACCATTTGAATCTACAATTAGTTTAGAAGAATTGTATATTAAAAAAACAGAAATAGAACCAAATGAAGATGGTTCCTTCTCAACTATATTACCTAAATCTGGTTTTAGTGTAAAATTAAAACCATTATCTTTTGGTGAATTATCTGATTTAGATGATTTAGCCTCGAAATATCCATCGGGTAGAGTTGCTCCAAAACAAACATGGAAACTTAATAAAATGATTATTGAGTTAAATGGTACTACAGATAGAAATATTATTAGTCAAAATATAGAAACTTTACCTATTTCAGATTCAAAATTCATTAGAAAATTCATTGATGATAATGAACCAAGTTTAGAATTAACCAAAACAGTAAAGGCCCCATCAGGAAAGGAGGTATATGTGAATATATCCTTCGGGGCAGAGTTCTTTCGGCCTTTCTTCTAATTACCGACAATTACAATCTTGGGAATATTATGTCTGTACGAAACATTTAAATGTTTCTTTTACGGACTTTATTATCATGCCCATATATCTTAGAAAATATATTATCAATGAATTGATTAAAGAGAACACACCAACAGAAAATTAATAACTAACTATTTATAGTTAAATCTTTTATTTATGATGTTATACGCTACAGGAGGTACCGACACTCAAGGAACACCAGTTCAAGAATCTTTTGATTTAATGAAAAGATTGAAAGACTCCATTGATTTGGTCGGTGTTGCTCAGAGTAATACCACACAATTTTTTGCAAATTTACTTAAAGATTTTAATTCTATGGAAACTGCGGTTACCGAAATAGCATTAAAGTTTGGGGGGAATAGAGAGTTTGCGAATGAAATTAAACAAACTATTAACGAGGCAACCGCTAGTGTTGTTGCTTTAGGGGGTAGTATGGATGATGTAATTAAAATGCAACAAGGGGTAATGAAGGGTTTAAGTACTCAAACAGAGATTGATAAAGATTCTTTTAAAGATATATATGCTATTGGTAATTTAATTGGGGATGGTAATAAGGCTACCGCTGAATCAACCGCAAAATTAGTTAAAGAATTTTCGGATGCGGGAATTGGAATATATCAAATGACTAAAGATATGGGTGGATTGATAACAACAGCAAGACAAATGGGAGTTGCAACTTCTGCGGTATACACTCAACTTAGTACTAATATAGGTAAATTAAATCTTTATAATTTTGATAACGGTGTACAAGGAATGGCTAAGATGGCGGCACAGGCGGCTGGTCTTAGAATTGATATGTCCAAAACTTTAGATATTGCGGATAAGTTATTTAATCCTGAAGATGCTATTGAGATGTCGGCAAAACTACAGGCCATGGGAGTTGAAGTTAGTAATTTACTTGACCCATACAAACTTATGGATATGGCAAGAAACGACCCTGCCGAATTACAGAGTTCAATTATTGAAATGACTAAATCCTTGACTTATTTTGATGAGAAAAATCAAAGAATGGCAATATTACCTGGAGCTCAAGGACAGTTAAGAGAAATAGCAGGTGCTTTAGGTATGTCAAGTGCCGAATTAGCTAAGATGGCGGTAAACGCTGGTGACTTGGACAGAAAAATGAATGAAATAAAATTTAATGGAAATTTTGCAAGTGAAGAAGATAGAATGATGGTTGCTCATATGGCTCAATTAGGTAAACAAGGAACCGAATTTGAAAATAAATATGTTGTTCAAATTTCGGATGAAAATGGTAAAGTAATTACTAAGGCTGTAGACCAACTTACTGATGCAGATAAGAAGAGAATACAAAAAATGGAGGAAGAGGCTAAAAAAGACCCAACACAATTACAAAGAGACGCAAATAATAGCTTAACTAATATTGCTAATAATACTTCGGCATTAAAGGGTGTTGCTCCAAGAGCCGTGGCAGCGTCGACTGGTTTTAATAATATTTTTAATAAAGCCGCGCAATATGCGGAACCATTACAAAAGGCAACTGCAGAAGCGATGGGTGTTGATTTTAAAGATAAAGGGGTTGTAGATGTCACAAGAATCACAAACAATATGAGTCAACTAGGAGGAGAGTTAGTTGACCAAATTATTAATTTAACTAAAGGAGGAAAATCATTTGATGATGTCGTAAAAGAATTAGGAAGTACATCAAAAAAAGCAATCTTAGAAATTGCGAATGCTCTTCAAAAAATACCCGCAACTGCAACACAGATATCAAAAAACGATGGAACTAATATTGATTATTCAATGTTTGCTAATGGAATTTCAAATGCTGTTCTTTCTAAACTTCAAGGGTTTGTTCCCTCGTTAAACATTACCCCATTACCAATGTCGAATAATACTACAATGTCAAACAATACAAATTTGAATTCTAGTAATACAAATATTAATAATACTACTAATCTTAGTAATTCTTCTTCAGTTTCTGTTAATGGTATTATAGAACATAAGTTCCCTGATAATTTACAAAATATTTGGAATATGGCTCTTAATGACCCTAATTGGATGTCAACACTACAAAAAAAGTTATCTGAAATTAATAGTAGTAATAACGCTTTAATGGGTGTTGGTCAATAAAAATAAATAAATATAGTATTTATAAATAAAACTAAATGCCAAGTTATTTAACATTTGCTTCAACAAAAAAATATAGGAATGATTTATTAGGTAAGAATTTAAAACCTTATACCGTACCTGGTGTTTATGTACCGCCTTCAATTACTGATATTGTTAGGGATATATCTGATGAGGTTTCAGTCGCATCAGATGTGATTGATTCAAATGACGATTTAATTGCTAAAGATATATTTGCGGATATATTATATCCATTAAATGCTTATGGACCCACAGGTGGGTTTGAGAAAACATTAGATGTTGGAGGGTTAGCCAATACAAAATCCAATTTAGGACCATATAGTGTATCATTTGTTGGTAACTTACCTAAGTTAAGTGAACCAATTGAAAAACATATACCCACTCAAAACAAGTATGCTCCACAAGAAACAATACAATTAGTATCAATTAATAATACTCAAAGAGTACCAACATTTAAACAATACGCAGAACCATTAAGTTTTGTACCCTCAACATATACACCGTACCAAATACTATTTCAAAAAAATCCAACAGGTAGTGATGGTACATTACAACAAGATTCTTTTATTGCTCAAATAGGTGCTAGAACATTAAAAAAATATTTTCAAGATAGAATCGGTGTTAAAATAAAGAAGAACACATTAGGTGTTGTTAATTTAACTTCGGCAATTGGAAGCTCAGACCAAGCAACTCAAATTTTACAAGGTAAGACTCCATTGATTGAAAGAGATTGGGGTATTACAAGACCAAATAGTCCGCAAACGGCGTCAATGGATTTTAGTAATAGACTTGAAGGCGTTTATATACCAAATTCAGTAATACCTGGAAATTATTTTATAGATAACTCACAAAGTTTAAATTTATTTGGTCAAATATCTTCGGCATTTTCAGGAGGTAAAGACCCTAGAGATACTGCAATCGGTAAATTATTTGGTAGATTTTTACATGAACAATCACCGTCTCAATTATTTTTAGATTATACAGGAGAAGGACAAAAGGCTCAATTATATTATCAATTAGGATTTAATAGATATTCTCCCGATTATGATAAATCATTATTAGGTGAGGTTGGTGATATAGTAAGAAGTGGAATTAGAAGTTTATTGGATTTACCAACAAGGGGAGGTTATTATGTTGGAAGTAAAAATTTAGACCCAGGTAGAATTACATCACCATCAGGAGAAGTACCAATAAATCCTTGGGGACTTGAAGTTAAAGCTCCTGTATATGGACCAACTGAAGTTGCTAATCAATATGAAAATGGGTTAACATTTAATTTTGGTTTAAATGGAATATCTCCAAGTGATGGAGGAGGAGTAACAGGAGGATTAGTTTGGACATCACCAAAATATAACAATCCAGGATTTAAAGCTACTGTTGGAGGAGACCAATATACACAAGAAGATGGTCAATTTAATTTAGTAAAATCAGAATTAGAAACTTATGATTCTCAAAACTATGATTTTAAACAAAGTTCCATATTAGACCAAACACAAAGGATTGTTGATTCGACACCAAACGGTTCTAAAAGATTATCACATGCTGGTAATGCGATTAATCAATTGAGTAAAGTTTTTAATGATGGGTATAAAGAAATAACAAAAGGTTCTAAAGTTGTTGAATATAGTAATAAAACTAAAAACTCATTTGAATCTACTAATGTTTATTGTAGAGTTTTTACTAAAGACACTCCATATTTAACGTTTGCGGATTTACAAAAAACAGATGGAAATATTAGAAAATTTGGATATTCTATTTTAGATAACACATATAATCTAAATATAACACCAACAAAAAATCCTGGCTCAACAAATATTGTTAATGGTAAGGTTAAAAAATATATGTTCTCAGTAGAAAATTTAGCTTGGAGGACTTCAAATAGACCAGGATTTACATATAATGACTTACCTGAATGTGAAAGAGGTCCTAATGGTGGTAGAATTATGTGGTTTCCACCGTATGATATAAGTTTTAATGAATCATCATCACCATCTTTCACACCTCAAGATTTCCTTGGAAGACCTGAACCTGTTTATACTTACAAAAGTACTAAAAGAAGTGGTACATTAAGTTGGAAAATAGTTGTTGACCATCCATCAATTTTAAATACAATAGCACAAAAAGAATTAAAAAACGAATCAAACGTTAAAAGAGTTAATGATATTGTTAGTTCATTTATTGCAGGATGTTTAAAGTTTGATATATATGAGTTAGCTAAAAGATGGAATACAATACCAACTAACCAGTTGTATGAAATGCAACAATATGTTATGAATAATGGTTATTTAACTCAAGAAGATATTAAAGTTGTTGGAGATGAAATAGGTGGAAGTAATACTACAAACTCAACGGCAACTCCTGATAAAGTAGATGTTAAAACAAGTGATATTCAAGTCCCTGATTTAAAAGCGTTTGAAGGATACGCTTATTATTTTGATAATGATTGTCCTGATTGTGTTAATACAAATAATACAACAACTACACAACAATGGAATACCTTGTATAATAATTATATTGGAAAGGAATCCACTTATTTAACAAGAGCGGCAACGCCATCAAATAAAACTGCAGTATCTCAGTTTTTTTCAACTATTAAATTTAACTATACTAAAACGGAAGAATTCTATAAAAAAATAGATGAATTTTTTAAGGCTTTTAAAGCTGGTCCTCAAAATACAACAAAACCATCTGTTGAAATAGTATTAACTGCTAGCGCATCTGCACCCGCAACTAAATCATATAATGTTAATCTATCTAAAAGAAGAATTAATTCAATTGAAAATTATATTAAAAATGTTAGTATATTAAGTGAATATTTTAAAGATGGTAGTTTAAAAATAACTAACGGGGCGGCCCAAGGTGAGGATGCTACCGTTTCTCCAAAAACAACAGATGGTGTTACAGTTTCTCAGGGATTTAATTGTACTGATAATGATACAAATAAAACCCCTTATGATAAGATATATTCACCTAATGCAATGGCTTGTAGAAGGACCGCAATTTCAAAAGTAATTGTTACCAAACCCGAACCACAAAAACAAAATCCAAATGGTGATGGAGCGGGAGCTACAGGAAGTGGTGGAGGTACTATTACATCTAACACAGTTAAAACTCCTCCAGGTTATAAACCAAGAGTTCCCATACCGCCAACAATTACAACTAATCAAAAAATTAAAGATGGAATTAGTAAAAAAATATTAAGATATATTTTATCTGAATGTGATTATTTTGAAATAATAAAAGAAAATAATCCGTTTATTTATGATTCAATTAAAGAAAAAATAAGATATTTTGACCCAGTATTTCATTCTACAACACCTGAGGGATTAAATTCTAGATTAACATTTTTACAACAATGTATGAGACCTGGTGATACAATACCTGTTATAGGTATTGATGGAAAACCAAAATATAATAATTCAGTGAATACTTCTTTTGGTGCACCACCTGTTTTAGTTTTAAGAGTTGGTGATTTTTACCACACTAAAATAATACCAAACAGCTTACAAATAACATACGACCCATTAATTTTTGATTTAAACCCTGAAGGTATTGGAGTTCAACCTATGATAGCTAAGATAAGTTTATCTTTTGATATTGTTGGTGGTGAAGGATTAAAAGGACCTATTGATAAATTACAAAATGCGTTGTCGTTTAATTATTACGCTAATACTGAAATGTACGATGAAAGGGCGGATTGGACTGATGATTCCTTTAAAAAAATCGATGCTGATTTAGTTAAAGCTATATTAGATGAACAACCAACAGTTGGAGTTAATGATGTTAAGAATAATCTTGAAAATGGAGGTGGAAATACAATAGGTGTTATTCAGGAGAAAAATGTTACTGATAGTGGAACCACAGGTACAATTACTTATCAAAAAATAATGGATGAATTTTATGGAGGAGGTCAATCATATATTGATGTAATTTATGGTAAAACAAATGAAATTATTACAAATTATAATTTACCAATCTATAATTTATTTTCAGCTAAAAGAAATTATACTGATGGTAAAACTTGTGAATTTACATCACCAAATTCAACGTCACTTTGGGGTAAGTCCGATAGATTTGAGAAAGAATTAGGTTTATTAAGAAATGAAATTGAAAAAGATATAAGAAGTGTTAAAAGTAAAACTGACCCAGGGTTTGAATTTTTACAAAAAGTGTACAGAGAAGAATTTTCGCAATCTTCAATATTAAAATTAAAATCAAATCTAATTAATGAAGTAGATTTAGCTGACATAGATATTAGAAACACGTTGAGTCAAGTAACATCTAATTTTGTGACAGAAGAGCAAAGTTTAATTTTAACAATGAGAAAATTAGACTTTGTTGATACCAAACACGATGGTTACATAAAACAAGACCAAGGTACTGAAATTTATAATATATCTGCAACAACAGGAGTACAAAGTGGTTCTACTTCGGCAACAACTTCAGGAGATACTTATGGAGAATTAATAACTGATTATAAATCAGGTTCAGATAAGTTAAAAACATATTATGAGTTTTTAAAAGAAAACGGATTAATAGATGTTACTTTTGACAACAATGATATTAAATTTCCACCAAAGGCGGACGGTCTTGGTTTTGATTTTCCATCATGTAGTGACTGTTCTAAAGCTGAAAGAAGATTTTATACTATGATGAGTAAAAGAATATTAACAGAATTTGATGCGTTTAGGACTTCAGTTTTAAATGGAATTGAAAATGAACAGGCTAATGGTCTTACTATGGCTAATGTTTTTGATACCAGTTTTAATGTTAAAAAAGTGGATTACAAAAGGGAACATGATTACGAATTAGATGTTTTAAAAGTATTTACAAGCGGATATACTCAAAATTATAAATCTTGGAATCCCTTTGTTAAAGGAAAAGTTAGAAAATTTACTTTTGAAACGGCTCCAAGCGGAACTACACAAAATGAGAGTGTTAGGTTACAAAACATATATAAAATAGGTAATTCAAATACTGATAAAGCGGTATTTAACGGAAAAAATAAATTATTATAATGAGTAACTTATATTTTAATAGATACATTAATTTTTTAATAAATGGGGAACAAACCGTAGTTCCGTTTGTTAAAATACCAGGAAAATCATCAGATAAAAGATATTTTTATAAAGTTGGTGTAAGTAGACTTGATAAAATAAGTCAGGATTTTTATGACTCACCATTTTTTGGTTGGTTAATATTACAAGCAAATCCTGAATTTGGTGGATTAGAATGGAATATTCCTGACGGTGCTCTATTGACAATTCCATTTCCTTTAGTAGCTTCTGTACAGGATTACGAAGCGGCATTAAATAATTATTTCTTTTATTATGGTAGATAACGATGAAAATATACTGGTTGAATTTGATTATCAAAATATTGTATTAGTAGACCCGAACAAAACAATTGATAGTCAGGGTAATGTTAAAGAGAGATTACTCAAACATGAGAATTTGGTTTACTACGCCAATTTAGAGGCGACACTATTACCCAGAACTCGATTAGCCGTTAACGATAACGGTAATTTAAATAATCAAAAAATATCAATTGCTACGGTTAACTTTTTAAAACCTGGAGATAATACCTTTTTGTCTAATGAATATTTGGATGAAATAACGGGATTGGATTCTGTTGGAGGAAAAGGAATTAATCAAATTATTGAAACTAAAAATAATATTTCAGGTTCTGATAAATCACCTAGTATTTCACAAACAGTAGGTAATAACGTGGATACTCAATTATTACTAATTAGTCAAATAAGTGTTGAAACAGATTTGGCGGGTTTTCCCAAAGTGACAATTGAAATGGAGGATATTAGAGGAAGAGCTTTATTTGAAAAAGGTGAAAACTCACCATATGCGGTGTTTTTTAATTATCCGTACCCTATATTTTATTTAACTTTAAAGGGATATTTTGGTAAGGCGATAAAATACCAATTATCTTTAAGAAAATTTAATGCTCGTTTTGATACGGGTAGTGGTAATTTTAAAATAACAGTCGAATTTTTTGCTTATAAATATAATGTACTTACTAGTTTACAGATAAAACATTTATTAGCATTACCGTTTATGTATAATCAAAAGTACATAATATCACCAACAAATAATGCTGGTCCACAAAGTGCTCAAAATTCCGTTGGAAATACAAACGGAACGGTAATACAAAGAAATATTTCTAAAGGTCAACAAAAGATAAATGAGGTTTATTCAGAATATAAATCAAAAGGGTTAATACCTGAGAATTTTCCTGAGTTAACTGTACAACAATTATTAGTTAGGTTAGAAAATTTAGAAAAAAATATTGCTAACAGTTTTACATTGGCTGATTTATCTCCATTAACCGATGCGGAAAATTATAAAAACATATTAATTGAATATCAAAAAGATATTTTTTATGGTAAAGGTACTTCTTGGTTTTATACCTATATGGACGATAAGAATTTTTTTATTGAAAAAAATACGGGAAGAAGAATTTACACGTTTAATAAATTCACAAGAGATAAAGGGCTTAGAGATGCGGCAATTTCAAAATTACAGTCTCTTATTGAGACATATAATAAGCAGTTAAGTGATAATAAAACTTTTGGTAAACCAGGAGGATATGACATCCAAGGACATAAAAATCAAGCGACAATAGACAATAATATTGATTATAATGATTTTATACCAATACCTCAAATTAAACCTGACGATATTGATTATGATGAAACGTTTTATCAAAGAACTAAAAAAAGACCAAATCAAGATGTTGCAGCTTATACTCAATTTAGGGCTGACGTTCAAGCTGTATTAAATTCAATTGAAATCGATGAAAATTTAAATCTTAAATATTATTGGTATTATTTTGAGGGTAAAAACTCGTTTGTTAGTCAAATTGAAATAATGTTTAATCAACTTGCAGCTAAAGTTGAAGAAATAAAAAATGTTTTATCAAAAATATTATCCGATAGACTTGAAACTAATGATGGAGGTATAGGGTTTAAGCCAATATTAAGAAATGTTTTGGCGGTGTTTTTAGCCAGTAGTGAAGCCTTTCTAAGACTTATGTGTGATGTTCATTCTGCGGCTTGGGAACAAAGAGAAACTAAAGAAAGAGTTAATGCTATTTTAGATACAAATAGAACTGTACAATCTGTAGATGCTAAAGATTCTACAGAGGTTAACGGTAAAAATTTAATACCAATTTATCCATGGCCTCAATATTTTAATGAGACCAATGATGATAAAGGGGAGAGGTATGAATTAGCATATCCTGGTGATTCTAAATTCATATCAAAAACAAAAGGGTTTTTGTATGGTGTTTGGCCTGAAATTGAATTTGTTGAAGAATATATAAAAGGAAGAGCAACTATAAAACCTGAAAATGATAGTGGAGGTACAACAACTAATGAAGCTCAATCAATAAATAGAGTTTCATTAAACGCTTTAGATTTTCCAACAAGTAATAGTATTTTTTCAAACAAACAGGAATCTAAATTTATGTATGAAATTTGGGAAAGAGTATTTTTGGCTTCAAATTATCAAAGATTTATGAAACCTAACTCTGAAAATGAAATTTCAGATTTAATTGCTGAGGCTGAATTTAATAATATTAAAGAATCATTAACCACCGACGCACCCTATTTGTTACAAAAGTTAAAACAATATGGTTTTACATCAAATAACTTTGTACCATATTTGGCTCACGTATCTAACGATGGGGTCGGAGAAAGTTGGCAAAAGTACATTAGAGATATTTTTGTGACGCCATATATCCAACAAGAAGTTGATAATAGTTTTGTTATATTAAATAATTCCATAATTAGTCCTGGTGTTAATATTGTTAAACCATTACCAGCACAGTTAGATAAACTAAAAATATATTTAACTAATACAACAAGTAATAGTACTGACTTAACGGATACCATTCCATTTACAGGAGATTCTTCGTGGTTTAAGACCAATATGGCTAATGGGTCAGGAACATCTGAGTTTAATTTATATAATACTACTAAAACATTAGAAATTAATACTGATAAAAAAATGATTTCTAATTTTAGTCCTACAACTAAATCTACTGAAAAAAGACCCGTTACAAATTTTAATTTTTATAGTATTACAACACCTGATGTTAGTTTAGTAACACTTAAACCTTTTTATTCTGCAAGGACTACAAACATAGGTATTAAAAATCAATTACCAACTGAAGGTAGTGTTTATTATAACTATTACAGTGGTAATGTTGGTAGTATACAAACAACGTCTATATTAAACACTCCATATTTTGTTAATTCAATTCAACAGGGGGTTTATAATTGGTTAACAGGAAATACGCATCCATATGTTTCATCAGCCTTTTTATTCCTTAATAGTTTGCCATTAGGAACTTTAAGAGAGAAATATAAAACATACAATAATTCTAATACAACTGATTTAGATTACATTTTTGCAACCTTTAAAAAATTTGGTGCCATACATAAAATACCGTATGCTTGGATTTTAAAGTATGGTTCTATTTGGCATAGATATAAAGTTTGGATTGAAAGTGGTACGGATATTTTACAAAATGTATGGAGTAATTTTGATGGTACTTATAATTTTGACCCATTAACAAATTCAAATTCTAAATCATATAATTTAAATATTGGAGGTGTTAATCAATCAATAACTCTTCAAAAAACATCAACGGCGGGAACAACAACATTAACCGAAATGAATGTTGGATTTTATCCAAAAGTTATTAATGATTTTAATTTGTTTTGTAGGGGATATGATTTGTTTTATAATTACACTGATAGTGAAATTCAAAATCAATTAGTTTCACCTAGTGGGTTTACATTAACGTATACTGATTCATCATCATTTGATAAAACAGCAGGATTTGATACTGCTAATCCAAATGATAATCTAAGATTTAGACCATGGAGTTGTACTCTTATTGACAGTAAAAATAAAAAACAATATGTTGTACCATCATTTGGTACTAACGTTAATCAAGTTCAAGTTGAATGTTTTAAAGATAGTGGTAAATTATTATTACCTGTTAAATCAAATCCCGCAGTTATAAACGGTAGTGTTAGAACATTCTGGTCATTACCTAATTACGGTTATTTTGATAATTCTAAAATTGACATTCCATCACCATACAAATATATGAAAACAGTATTTTATGGTACCGACTCAGCTCAAGAATCATTTTCATTTGGAGATAATGCCGATTATACTACTATGGAAGAAATATTTTCTGTATTCAACAAAGAAATTTTAGATATGATGGAGAACGAGTTCTTAAAATTCTCAAAATCAAAATATGAGTATGAGGTACAACAAGTTGATGATTTAACGGAAAATCGTATTGTGATAAACACGTTAAGTACAGACTTAGATACGACCTATAAGAATTTTCAATTGTTAATGATAGATTTATTAACAGTTAATCAGGTCACTGCAAATAATTCAAATGAAATCATACAAAATATTCAATCTAATCAATTAAAAGATGCGGTTAATGTAATACAAAGATTTATGGAGTATGATGTAGTTGTGAAATATGGTAATCCATCTAATTTTGATAGAAAATTGTTTGATAGTTTTTCAACAGTAAATTATGTTGAAGATAAAATAACATTTAATCCATATATACCTAATTCTTTACCTACGTCAGGAGGAACCACTACAATTGCTGCGTCAAAAAGTGCGAATCCACAAGTATGGATTGATTTGCAATCTTATGTTGGATTTTCTACTATTGATGGTATAAGATATACAAATAGTGGTAGTACTATAACAGATTTTTTTGTGGATAACAATATTGAGTTTACTTCAGACTCAGTTAAAATCTTGGCACCTTTAATTAAAATATACGCAACACAAAAAAAAATAGACCCAAATTATAATAATAAAAAGTTTGTTAACTCAATTGACAATTATTTATTAAACAATAAAAAATTTACCGACTTAGTATTTAATTCTCTTTTTACAAAATTACAAAAAGAATTACCAAATATTGAAATTGTTGACGAAGCTCCAAAGACAAAGGCATTACAAGGAGAACAAACACCATTAGAACTATGGGAATCATTTAAGGCTTTAAACGATACTTGGATTGCGGGATATGATTATAGTCAAACAACATTTATGGAAGATGTTCTATTATTAGATAGGGCAAATAGAAATATTGGTGATAAAATTTATATAGACCCAATTAAGACTAGAAACTTATTTGCAAATATGAATGAAGCCGCTTCTGTTTTTAGTTATATAAGTTCTTTATTAGGAACTCACCATTTTACTTGTTTAATGCATCCAGCATATATTAATTATTATAATGTTCAGGAAGTTCAAAAAGATAATATACCTAAAACTGAAGGTACTCTTGAATTTGGAAATAACTTATTTGGTACTTTTTTAAATGTTGATACAAGAAGTTCATCACCAAAATTGGTTTGTACATATTCTGCGGTTGGTAGTGAACATACTGACACTGGAAAAAATACAACAAATAGATTTAGAAATGATTCTTTTGAATTGAGAAGGTCTAGTGAGTCACCATTATTAGATAATTTAAATAATAAACAAGATTGGGGATTATCTAATAAAGTGGTAGCATTTAATGTTGATATTGGAATTAGAAACCAAAATATATTTCATCATTTTGATATTTCACAAAATTTAGGAAAAGAAACCTCAGAATCTTTAGCTCAATTAAATAATACTATAAACCAAGCAAATGGTAGAAGTAGTGCGACTCAGAATGTTTCGTTATGGGATTTTTATAAGAAAAGGTCATACGAAGCCCAAGTGCAGTGTATGGGTAATGTTATGATACAACCTACAATGTATTTTAATTTGAGATATGTTCCAATGTTTTATGGTCCGTACTATATTACAAGTGTTAAACATAACATCACCCCTGGTAAGTTTGAAACAACATTCAAAGGAACTAGACAACAAATATTTGCATTACCAAAAATAGATAATTATTTACAAACACTAACTAAAGAATTACTTACTGAAATAAGTAATAAACTTAAACAAGGTGTTAGTACAAATAGTGTTGGTGCGACTCAAACTAATAATGCAAATGCTGTTAATTCACAAACTAGTAATTTACAAAAAATAGATACCGTAACAAGTAATTGTAGTGGTAAAATACCTTCACTTTATAGTAAAACACTTAAATTCAGTGCTGCGACACAAAGTGAAAATAGAATTAATCTTCAAGATATGATTAATACTATAAAAACAACTATAACAGGCGGAAGTAATCCTAAAATCACCAAAATTATTTCTTTTGTTACTGTATATCTTAATTCTTATACTTCTAATGAATTTGTTTGTTGGAATAATAACTATTCAGGTGCGAGATTAAATTATGGCCCAAATAATTCTTCTTGGCCTGGTGATAAACTAACTGGACAATTAAAAAAAGAATTTTTATGTCAAATAGATGGACAAGGAGAATCACAACCATATGCTTGTTTTGATAGTATTCAAAATATGTGTAAATTTTTAGAGTATAGATGGGGTGCAAAATCGCCACAGATTAATAATACTCCTTCTAGTATGGTTGAGGCATATACTAGATATTGGAATAATAATTTAACAATAAATGAATATAACGCCTCAAAAACTAATAATGTTGAAAGTTATAATGAATTATATAATATAGTTGAAAAAGCGTTAGAGATTGCTAATAATCCTACTATAGGATTTTAATAAAATTGAAATTTTCATTAAAGTTAGATATTTATAATAAAAATATTATGAGTGCAAAATTAATTTTAGATAATTACTTAGGTAAAAACACAAGAACAACAGAAAAAGATTTAGGTGATGGAAGTAAACAAGTTTGTGACTTGGATACAGGTGATTGTTATACTATCCGAATGAAAGATGGTTTAATTGAAAGAGTAGATGATATAATGTCTAAAAATAAAAAAGTAAGAGTTGAAACTGTTTCAGGTGTCAAACAATTGTTAAACGATTAAGTCATGTCAATAGATAAAAAAATAATAGAAGAATTAAATAGATATCGTACTATAAATAAGTACATTATGGAACAAGACGCACCACCGCCACCAGGAGGAGATGTTCCACCGCCGCCAGCGGGTGATGTACCGCCTCCACCAGGAGGAGATGTTCCACCGCCGCCAGCGGCAGGAGGAGATGCACCTGCAGGAGATGAACCAACACCTGTTGATGTTGAAAATGACCCTGACGTTGAAAAAATAGATAATAAGGGAGAATCTGAAGATAAAGAAGGTGATGAAGATACTGAAGAGTTGGATGTGACTGAATTAGTTAGTAGCCAAAAAGAAATTGCTAAAAAACAAGATGATTATTTTGAAGAATTATTTGCTCATATTGAAAGATTAGAATCTAAGTTAGGTGAAATGGATAATTTAGTTAATAAAATAAATTCATTAGAAGCGACCATAGAAAAAACTCGTCCTAAAACACCACAAGAAAAACTTGAATTAAGAAGTTTGGATTCTGGTCCATATAATCAAAAACTAACTGATTTCTTTGTAGACAAAGAACAAGACATGCAAAAAACGGGAAAAAATGAATATGTTTTAACTACAGATGATGTTGATAATTTTTCACCGTCAGATATAAGAACATCATTTAATCCCGAAGGACCAAATAAAAATTTCGGAATTTAATTTGACAAAGACGTTAATTGAGTTTATATTTAGTTATTAATAAAATTAAATAAAACTTAAATTATGATGTCAACACTAGATTCAGTCTTAGCACAGTACGAAAAATCAAAACAGTCAAGCGGTTCAGGAGGTAATAAAATGTCTCAGGAAGAGAGGATGAAGAAATACTTCGCCGCGATTCTCCCGCAAAATCAAAATTCAGCACAGAAGAGAATTAGAATTTTACCAACCAAAGATGGTAGTTCACCATTTGTAGAAGCGTGGTTCCACGAAGTACAGGTAGGAGGTCAATGGAATAAAATTTATGACCCAGCAAAGAACGACAACGAACGTTCACCCCTCAACGAAGTTTACGAAGAATTAATATCCACTGGTAAAGAATCGGATAAACAATTAGCAAGTCAATATAGGTCGCGTAAGTTCTATATTGTTAAAGTTATTGACAGAGATAAACCTGAAGAAGGTGTTAAGTTCTGGCGTTTCAAGCACAATTATAAGAACGAAGGTGTTCTTGATAAAATCATTCCCATTTGGAGAGCTAAAGGTGATGTTACTGACCCTGAAAAAGGTAGAGATTTAATCATCGAATTGGCGAAAGCTAAAACACCAAAAGGTAAGGATTATACAATTATACAAACGGTTATGTATGATGACCCAAGTCCTGTACACACTGAAAAAGCTCAGGCTGATGAGTGGCTTAAGGATGAGTTAACATGGAGAGATGTTTATTCTAAAAAACAAACAGATTATCTTGAAGCAATTGCCCGTGGAGAAACTCCAAGATGGGATAGTGATAAGGGTGGTTATGTGTTTGGTGATTCATCAAGTTCTGAGGTTATGTTAGGCGGTGACCCACAAATGGATTCTGAAACCGATTCAGAATTACCATTTTAATTAAATAAAATATGATGGGTGAGGTATGTCCTCACCCATTTTAATATTAATAGTATGGCAAATATAATCGATTTATTAGAGGATAATTATTTTATGGACAATAGTAATCTTGGTATTGCTAGAGATTTTTATAAGAGACAAGGATTTCAAGATACTATGTCTTATTTGTTACAAACACAAAGTTCTTTATACAGTAAAGAATTTGTTGACGAATCTATTATTTTATTAGATTCTATCATTGATAATGAGAACATATTAATAACTCAATCAAACAATATAAGGTATAATGATATTCCATATATAATCAATGAATATGAAACAATAACTAATATTCAAAATCGAATTAATTTAGGATTAAAAGTTTTAGTTTATTGTTCAAAACCAATTAACAATCAAATTTATTATAACGTTAAGTTCATATAAAAAAATTATTAAGTTTTTTATGTAATATTTATATTAGATGAATAAAAATATTACAATAGTGATACCTTGTAAAAATGAGGGTTCTCTTATAATTGAGACCCTCATTTTTATTTTAAGTCAAACCGAAAAGTTCAAAATAATTATTGCGGACTCATCTACTGATAAAGAAAGTATTATTTTACTTAATGAATTCCAAGAAAAATATAAAGAACAGATAAAGATAATTAGTGGTGGATTACCATCAGTTGCTAGAAACAAAGGAGCTGAGTTAGTCAAGACGCCTTATGTTTTATTTTTGGATGCGGATATTCATATTAAACAAGATGATTTAATTGTTAAATGTTTGAATAAAATGATAATAGGAAGGTATGATTTGATGACCTGTAAGTTTAAAACAATAGATGGTAAGTTTGATTGGATTTATAAAATATTTAATGTTATACAATGGTTTAGTTCAAAAACAACACCATTTGCTTTAGGTGGATTTATGTTGTTTAAGACCGACACCTTTAATAAATTAAATGGATTTAATAATGAAGATAAAATTGCCGAGGACTACCATCTTAGTTCTAAGATTGTACCAAATAAATTTAGAGTGGAGAATCTTTTTGTTTATACTCCTTCTAGAAGATTTGAGAAAAAAGGTTTATGGTATATGATAAAACTTATGGTTATGTGTTGGTGGAATAGGAATAACGATGAGTTTTTTAAACAGGATTTTAATTATTGGATATGAAAAAAAAAGTAGATATTAATTTTGAGTTTATTGTTGTATCAACTGCCGCAACACTAATAATCCTTACAAAATTAATTTGTGGGATATGAAATATAAAGCAATAATTGTTTCTGATTTGCATCTCGGAACAAAGGACTCAAAAGCAAAAGAGTTTATTGAGTTTATTGATTCTCACCCCACCGATTTATTAATATTAAATGGCGACATTGTTGATGGGTGGGCGCTTAAACGAGGTTCTAAGTGGAAGAACACTCACACAAAAGTTATTACAAAACTTTTAAAGTTATCAAAAAAAACAAAGGTTATATGGATTAGGGGAAACCACGATGAATTTTTAACCGAATTTATGGATATTGATTTGGGTAAGATTGAAGTTAGGGAAGATTATGTTTTGGAGTTATATGATAATACAACGGATGATTTTTTTGTTAAGAAACATTATTATGTTTTTCACGGAGATAAGATAGATGTTTTTATTACCAAATATAAATGGTTGGCAAAAATTGGTTCGGTTGGATACGATATGGCGTTGTGGTTAAATAGGTGGTATAATAGATATAGAGCGTGGAGGAAATTACCATATAAGTCAATATCACAAGAAATTAAAAATGGGGTCAAAACTGCTACAAACTTTATAAATGATTTTGAATCCGAAGCCGTAAAGATGGCTCACAAAAAAGGGTGTTATGGTGTTATATGTGGACACATACACCAACCTTCAAACACGATGACTGAAGACGGTCATTATCTAAATTCAGGAGATTGGGTTGAAAATAGAACCGCAATACTATTGGATAATTCAAATACTTTTACTATATTTAGAATGTAAAATAGTAAAATTTATGGCAGGAATTAAGAAAAAAGATATTGGCGGAATTGGGAATATAAAAGATAAGTTCTCAACCAAAACAAAATATAAAGAAACAAACTACTACAATTGTGGTGAAGCGTTCCATAATGCTTGTGGAATACCAGGTCCTGTAATGGGAGGTATTAATATGTTCTTGGGACATAGTAATAGTAGTAAGACAACCGCGATGATACTTGCAGCCGCGGATGCTCAAAAGAAAGGGCATTTACCTGTATTCATTATTACAGAAAAGAAATGGAGTTGGGACCACGCAGTTGAGTTAGGATTACAAGCAACAAAGAATGAAAACGGAGAGTGGGATGGGGATTTTATCTTTAATGATTCATTTGATTATATTGAGCAGGTTACTGACTTTATTAATGAAGTGTTGGATGCTCAAGAAAAAGGTGAGGTTCCGTATAACTTATTATTCTTATGGGATTCAGTTGGTTCTATTCCATGTAAAATGACATTCGATGGTAAGGGCGGCAAACAACATAATGCGGCTACATTGGCGGATAAGATTGGTATGGGAGTTCATTCAAGAATCACCAAATCAAAGAAAGAAGATTATCCGTATTATAACTCAATGGTTGTAGTTAATCAGCCTTGGGTTGAGTTACCTGACAATCCATTTGGACAACCTACAATTAAGGCGAAGGGTGGTGAGGCTTTATGGTTGGCGTCATCATTGGTGTTCTTATTTGGTAATCAAAAGAACGCAGGTATCAATCACATTACTGCAACCAAGAATGGTAGAACAGTATCTTACGCTATTAGAACAAAAGTATCAATCCTTAAAAACCACGTAAATGGTTTGGGGTACAAGGATGGAAAAGTAATAGCCGTTCATAACGGATATATTCAAGATACCAAAGAAGATTTGGAAAAATACAAAAAAGATTACTCACAATATTGGAATGCAATATTATCAGGTGATGGTGAATTATCATTAGAAGAATCAGAAGAAGTAGAAATAACAGAATAGAAATATTAATTTAACAAAATTAACCCTCCCCATAAAGGAGGGTTTTTTTATTTATTTTTTTTATTAACTATTTACTTTTTACAAAATATTTATAGTAAACCAACCTATGAAAAACTTATCTAAAGAAGAACTATTAAGCCGACTTGAAGGTATTAATAGAAGTAATGCCATTATCTATTTTGACCTAGGAGGTATCATTTTGGGTGTAAACGACATTTTTTTGTTGGCGATGGGATATGGTGTTGATGAATATAATGAACTTATTGGTAAGCACCATAGTATCTTTGTATGTAAAGATTACGCAAAGTCATCGGAGTATGAAAAGTTTTGGGACATTTTAAGAAGTGGAAAGTATTATTCAGGAGAATTTGAAAGAATAAAAAAAGATGGTACCCTTATCAACTTACAAGCGACATACAATCCTATTTTTGATGATAGTGGTAAGATTACTAAAATAATGAAAGTTGCTACTGACATTACGGCAATTGCGAATAGTAAAAAACAATTAGAAGCAATTAACAGAAGTACGGCAAGTATTACTTTTAATGTTGATGGTTTCATTTTAGATGCAAATACTTTATTTTTACAAGCGATGGGATATAAACCCAACGAAAAAAATCAAATAGTTGGGAGACATCATAGTATCTTTGTTAGTTATGAGTATTCAAAGTCAGATGAGTATAAAATATTTTGGGATACCTTAAGAAGTGGTAAGTTTTTTGAAGGTGTGGTTGAGAGAAAAAAAGTGGATGGTAGTGTTATTTATTTACAAGCCACATATAATCCCATATTAGATAGTAAGGGAAATGTTACAAGTGTAATCAAAATTGCTACTGATATAACTGAAACCGTTATCAGTAAAAATAAAATAGAAACACTAACAAAAGACTTGAAATTAGAGTTAGATAATTCACAAAAACTTAAAGATTCTATAGAAATAGAAAAGAATGCGGCTTTGAATGATTTGGATGTGGTGATGAAAAAGAGTCAAAGTGAGTTAATTAAAATCATTGTTAAATGCGCATTAGCGGTAATTGTAGGAGTAGGAATCGTAACAACTATGTTATATTGGACGGCAATTATGATGGGAAAGGAAACACAAATTATTGGCTCAACTTGGAGTAATATGTTTAGTGTGTTGTTAACAAATGCATTTTCAATTGTTGGTACAATTATGGGTATTAAATATGCTACTCAAGATAGTGGTAAAGAAAAAAAATAAAATTGACTTACCTATAACTTACAACTATACTTAATTTAGAAACAATATTTTATCACCTCACAAATGGTTAAGTGAAAACACTTTTAATTGATGGGAATAACCTGTATATGATAGGTTATAATGGAGTTAGGGATTTATTTAACAAGAATGAACATATCGGAGGGATATATCATTTCATTAATACAATCAGAAAACATTTAGAAGAAAGAAATTACGACAAGGTAATTGTTTGTTGGGACAGTGAGTCCAATACATCAGTTAGAAAAGAATTATACCCCAACTATAAGGCACAAAGAAGAAATGAGATGAGTGAGGAACAATATGAGTCCTACTTAAATCAAAGACAAAGAGTTAAACAATACTTGGAAGAAGTATTTGTAAGACAAGTCGAGGTTCCCCATAATGAAGCCGATGACTTAATCGGACAATACTGTAAGATTGCATTAGATGAGAATATAACCATCTTCTCGGCGGATAAGGACTTAACCCAGCTCATATCAGAAAGAGTCCAAATTTACTCTCCTATTAAGAAAGAATACTATAAATTCGGTGATAAGATATCACTTAACAAAGTTGACATCCCCCATCAAAATGTATTACTAACAAAAGTATTTGTTGGTGATAAGTCAGATAACATATCAGGTATTGATGGACTTGGTGAAAAGACATTGGTTAAGTTATTCCCACAGATGTTGACAAAACCCTGCAGTATTACCGAATTATTAGATAATGCTAGGATTTTACAGCAAGAAAAGAAAGTTCCAAAAATTGTTGGTAAAATTTTGACAGGACACTCAAAAAATGGTATACTTGGAGAAGAGTTTTATACTAATAATTTAAAAATTGTAGATTTAGGAAACCCACTTGTTACAGATGATGCGAAAGAGTTAGTGGAACAAGTTTATAAAGAAAGAATTGACCCCACAGATAGGGGATATAAAAATCTGATGAAGATGATGATGGAGGACGGATTGTTTAAGTATTTGCCAAAAGATGACAACGCTTGGATTAATTTCCTTAAACCATTTTTAAAATTAACCCGAAAGGAAAAGAAAAAATAACCAAAAAAAAACAAAACATGAAAGAGATGGACATTACTAAAATGGAATTTTTGTTAACACTTAACGATATCATTATCGTACAAAGATTCTACAATGTTAGAGATTACAATCCAAGAGTTAAAAACTCATTTGAACTTTATGACCTAATGTTTCAAATTAAAAATGAGTTACAAAATGACTTGAAGTGGAAAACCGTTGTTTATATGATGGACAACAAATCATTTATTGAACAAGACCCAAAAGTTATGAATACATCAATGACAGATGATGTTGAATATTTTAACATGTACATCAAAGTCGGAGATGAGACAATTTGTCATAGACAGTATGATGCTAAACTTTATCCACCTAAGATTAGATATACGGTAGATGTACGTCCTTACTTGAAAAGTATACTTAAAGATTTGACTGACATTTTTTCAGAAGAAAATTTAACTTACGAATACCTTGGACTTCCGCTTGAGGTCTAATATTTATCATTTACATAAAGACAAATTGCATGAATTCTGACAAAAATTTTAATTATTTAGGTAACACCTTTCAAATCCAACTTCTTAATCAACTTGTTTTAGATAAAGAATTTTCTCGTTCAATAATAGATGTTATTGAACAACATTACTTCGAAAATAAATACTTTAAAATCATCATACAGATGATTAGAGAGTATTATAAGAAGTATGAATCAACACCATCGTTTGATACTTTGGAACAAATCGCTAAGTCAGAAATTTCACAAGAACTTGCGGCAAAGATTGTTTTAGATACAATTAAGCAAGTGAAAGAGGCACCGTTTGAAGGTGTGACGTTTGTTCAGGAAAAGGCATTAAAGTTCTGTAAACAACAAGAGTTACAGAAAGTAATGGGTAAAGCTCAAAAGATTATTGATGGTGGAGAGTTTGAGAATTACGATACGTTAGAAGAGATGGTTAGAGAAGCTTTACAGGTTGGAGAGGTTGATAAAGGAACTGAGGATGTGTTCCACAATCTTGATGAAGTGTTAAATGACGATTTTAGACATCCAGTACCGATGGGGATACCATCTATAGACAAACTACTTAAGGGTGGTTTAGCTAAAGGAGAGATTGGTGTGATATTAGCCCCAACGGGTGTAGGTAAATCAACATTACTTACAAAAGTTGCAAACCACGCATTTAATCTTGGATATAATGTTCTTCAAATATTTTTTGAGGACAACCCAAAGATTATACAAAGAAAACATTTTACATTGTGGACGGGAATTTCTCCTGATGAATTGGCCAATAAGAAAGACGAAGTAATGAAAAAAATTACTGAAATCAAAGAAACGATGCCAAATAAGTTAGTACTTAAAAAGTTACCGTCAGACACAATGACTATGTTACAAATTAAAAACCAACTAAGAAAGATGATTGCTGAGGGTAATAAAATTGATATGGTTCTTTTGGACTATATTGATTGTGTTGTCCCTGATAAAAATCTTGGTGATGAGTGGAAAAGTGAAGGTTCAGTTATGAGAGGGTTTGAGGCTATGTGTCATGAACTTAATATCGTAGGTTGGACCGCAACACAAGGTAACAGAAGTTCAATATCTTCTGAGGTCGTTACCACAGACCAAATGGGTGGCTCCATTAAAAAAGCTCAAGTTGGACATGTTATCATTTCAGTCGCTAAAACTCTACAGCAAAAAGAAATGAAATTGGCGACAATCGCTATCACAAAATCTCGTATTGGCTCCGATGGAATTATCTTTGAGAACTGTAAATTTGATAATGAACTGTTGGTTATTGATACCGAAAGTTCCGTAACATTCTTAGGGTTTGAAGAAAACAAAGAAGAACAACAAAAGAACAGAGTTAAAGAGTTATTGGAGAAGAGAAAACAAAGAGAATCACAAAACAAATAAACTAAAAACGAAAAATGAACAAAATGGACGCATCTCAGAAGATATTGTCTGACATTACGGTGTATATGAAATACGCCAAATTTTTACCCGAACTTGATAGAAGAGAAACTTGGGAAGAATTAGTAACCAGAAACATGAATATGCACATTAAAAAATACCCAAAACTCGGAAGTGAGATTGTTGAGGTATACAAATATGTGTATGATAAAAAAGTATTACCCTCAATGAGGTCGATGCAATTTGGTGGAAAACCAATCGAAATTTCTCCAAACAGAATTTATAATTGTGCTTACCTACCTATAGACCATTTGGACGCATTTGCGGAGTCAATGTTTTTACTTTTGGGTGGAACAGGTGTCGGGTACTCAGTACAAAAACATCATGTTGAGAGATTACCTGAAATCAGAAAACCAAACCCAAACAGAAAAAGAAGATTTTTAATTGGAGATTCTATTGAAGGATGGGCTGACGCAATCAAAGTGTTGTTCAAATCTTATTTCGGAGAACAGTTGTCAATGCCTGAATTTGATTTCTCAGATATCAGACCAAAAGGGGCTCAACTTGTAACATCAGGTGGTAAAGCACCAGGTCCTCAACCACTTAAAGATTGTCTTCACAAACTACAAGGAATGTTAGAAGCAAGAGAAGATGGTGATAAATTAAGTCCTATTGAGGTTCATGATATGGTTTGTCATATCGCAGATGCAGTTCTTGCGGGTGGAATTAGAAGAGCTGCACTTATCTCATTGTTCAGTGCAGATGACCACGAAATGATTGCTTGTAAAGCAGGTGCATGGTGGGAGAATAATCCACAAAGAGGAAGAGCTAATAACTCAGCGGCACTTGTAAGACACAAAATTACCAAAGAGTTCTTCATGGACTTATGGAAAAGAGTTGAGGCTTCAGGAGCAGGTGAACCAGGAATCTATTTTACAAATGATAAAGATTGGGGTACTAATCCTTGTTGTGAAATTGCACTTCGTCCAAATCAATTCTGTAATCTTTGTGAGGTAAATGTATCTGACATCGAATCACAAGAAGATTTGAACAATCGTGTTAAAGCAGCGGCGTTCATCGGAACATTACAAGCGGGTTATACTGACTTCCATTATCTTCGTGATGTTTGGAAAAGAACAACTGAGAAAGAGGCTCTTATCGGGGTATCTATGACAGGTATTGGTTCAGGTGTAGTTCTTGGATATGATATGAAAGAAGCTGCAAATCTTGTTAAAGAAGAAAACTCAAGAGTTGCGGAACTTATCGGGATTAACAAATCAGCAAGAACAACAACTGTTAAACCAGCAGGTACTACATCATTAACATTAGGTACATCAAGTGGTATCCACGCATGGCATAATGATTACTACGTTAGAAGAGTTCGTGTAGGTAAGAATGAAGCAATTTATAATTATCTTGCGATTAATCACCCTGAACTTGTTGAGGACGAATATTTCCGTCCACACGACACAGCGGTTATCTCAGTACCACAAAAGGCACCAGAAGGAGCAATTTTAAGAACTGAAAGTCCATTCCAACTTCTTGATAGAATCAAAAAGATTACTCAAGAATGGGTTAGACCTGGACACAGAAGTGGTTCAAATACTCATAACGTATCGGCAACCGTAAGTTTAAAACCTGAAGATTGGGAATTAGCTGGTGAGTGGTTTTGGAATAATCGTGATTTCTATAATGGTCTTTCGGTATTACCCTATTCTGACCATTCTTATAAACAAGCCCCTTTTGAGGATTGTGATAAAGAGACATTTGAAAGAATGTTTAAATCATTACACAGTATTGATTTAAGTAAGATTGTAGAATTACAAGATAATACTGATTTAAGCGGTGAAATCGCTTGTGGAGCTGCGGGATGTGAGATTAAATAATATGGAAAACATAGAACAAAAAATTAGGGAGAAGGATAAACTTCTCCCTTCTTATTATTATTTTAATGAAAAGGGTTTATTAGTTTTTACTGAGGACTATCATTTAAGTAGAGGACATTGTTGTGGAAACCGATGTTTAAATTGTCCATATGAACCAAGACACGAAAAAGGTATAACTAACATAAAAAAAGACTAATACATTATATTTATTGTTATGGCAGATGGTAAAACATATGGTATTGCATTCCCCTTTATTCCCTCGACTGAAGGTAAGTATTTAAAATTAACTCAAACGGCTAATGATGAGATTAAAACTGATTTAATACATTTGTTATTAACAAGAAAAGGGTCTAGGTATTTTTTACCTGATTTTGGGACTAGATTATATGAGTTTATTTTTGAACCATTAGATAGTCCGACATTTAATAATATAGAAGAAGATATTAGAGAAGCGTGTGAAAAATTCTTACCTCAATTAAAAATAACAAATATATCAATAAATGCTGCGACAAATGAGGAAGAAAGTACTAAACCTACATATATCACTCAAACCGATAGTAAAGATGATAGAATATATCGAGTACCAGGTACTAATACTAAAGAATATACTGCGGTAGTTAGAATTGACTATGCAATAACCGAAGATGCGTTTGGCTCTAAAGATTTTATAATACTTAATATTTAAATTATATGGCAGAAAAAAGAATATCATATACAGTAAGGGATTTCCAAGCTATAAGAACGGAATTAATAAACTTTACAAAACTTTATTATCCTGAGTTAATTGATAACTTCAATGACGCCTCAGTTTTTTCGGTTTTATTAGATTTAAATGCTGCAATATCAGATAATTTACATTATCATATTGATAGAAGTATTCAAGAAACTGTATTACAATATGCCCAACAGAAATCATCAATTTTTAATATCGCTAGAACTTACGGATTAAAATTACCAGGTCAGAGACCTTCGGTATCTTTAGTTGATTTTTCAATAACAGTACCTGCTAATGGTGATAAAGATGATGAAAGATATGAAGGAACATTGAGAAGAGGTAGTCAAGTTGTTGGTGCTGGTCAAATATTTGAAACAGTAAATGATATTGATTTTAACTCACCGTATAATGCTCAAGGATTTTTAAATAGAACTAAAAAACCAAACTTTAATGGTAATAATGTATTGGTTAATTATACCATAACAAAAAGAGAATTAGTTGTTAATGGATTAACAAAGGTTTTTAAACAAACAATAACACCTAATGATGTTAGACCCTTCTTTGAATTATTTTTACCTGAAAAAAATGTATTAGGTGTTACTGCGGTAATTCAAAAAGACGGAACTAATTATTCAAATGTGCCAACCGCTCAAGAATTTTTATCACCTGTTGGTAAATGGTATGAAGTAGATGCTTTAGTTCAAGATAAAGTTTTTATTGAAGACCCAACAAAACCATCAGATATGCCTGGTATAAAAGTTGGTAAGTATATAACAACAAATGATAGATTCATAACTGAATACACACCACAAGGATTTTTAAAAATGACATTTGGTGGTGGTAATACATCAGCAGATGACCAACTTAGAGAGTTTGCGAGAAATGGAATTAATGTTCAAAGTATGCAAACATATTTAAATAATTTCTCATTAGGTAGTACTTTAAAACCAAATACCACATTATTTATTCAATATAGAGTAGGTGGTGGTTTAGCAACAAATTTAGGTGTTAAAGTTATTAATCAGATTGGAACAGTATCATTTTTTGTTAATGGACCTTCTGAAGCCACAAATACTTCTGTGGTAAATTCTTTAAAATGCGAAAACGTAACAGCGGCTATTGGTGGTGCAGGATTACCTACTTTAGAAGAAATAAGAAACTTTGTTTCTTTTAATTTCGCAGCACAAGATAGAGCGGTTACCGTCAATGACTACGAAGCATTAATTAGAAAAATGCCTTCAACATTTGGGGCTCCCGCAAAGGTTGCAATAGTTGAAGAAGATAATAAAGTTAGAGTTAAAATTTTATCATATGACACTTCAGGTTCTTTAACTCAAATAGTTTCAAATACTTTAATAAATAATATTGCGGAATATTTGTCAAACTATAGAATGGTTAATGATTACATTTCAGTTGAAACTGCAGAAGTGATAGACTTGGGATTTGAATTATCAATTGTTTTAGATTCAAGTCAAAATCAAAATGTGGTTATTGCTTCTGTTATTGATAAAATCAACACATATTTTAATCCATTAACAAGACAGTTAGGTCAAAATGTTAATCTATCTGAATTAAATAGAATCATACAATCCGAAAATGGTGTTATATCAATAACTGAATTAAAAGTATTCAATAATTTAGGAGGTCAATATTCATCTTCTGAGACATCAATGGCGTATAAAGATTCCGCAACCAAAGAAATTCAACCTGTTGATGGAACTTTATTTGCATTACCCAATCAAATATATCAAATTAGATATCCTAATAAAGATATTAGAATCAAAGTTAAAAATTTCCAAACAGTATCTATTAGTTAATAATTTATTTATTAGATAATACGTTTATGTTTATAATACGTGCATCTACGCTCTCTCAAAAATGCACCATCAACTATTTATCTTTTAAAGAGATTATTAATGGGTCAATCGTATAGAATTAGGACAACACCTGGTCAGGATAAAAATATTCAAGTTTTAATAGACCAAGATTTTGAACAATTAGAAATCTTATCATTAAAAATTAGACAACAAGATGTCTATACTAGAATGTGTTCCGATTATGGGGTTATCGCTGGTAGAGTTTTTGCCAATAATGGATATGGTATACCAAATGCCCGAGTTTCAATCTTTATACCAATACTACCTGAAGATGAAGAGAATCCTGTAATAAATGCAATATACCCTTATAAAAATTTAGAACAAAGAAATGAAGATGGGTATGTGTATAATCTATTACCATATATACCATCATATTCTGAACATGTACCAACAGGTACTTTTCCAACTAGAACAGATGCGTTAACAAACCAAACGGTTGTTGAGTTATACGACAAGTATTATAAATTTACAGTATCGACAAATGATAGCGGTGACTTTTTAATTTTTGGTGTTCCAACAGGAACTCAAACATTAGTTATGAATGTTGACCTATCTGATATAGGTCCTTTCTCATTGTCTCCTCAGGATTTGATTAGAATGGGAATTGCAAATGAAGAACAATTTGACGGTGTGAAATTTAAGGCATCATCAAATTTTAATGAGCTACCTCAGATTATTACCATAAGTAAAACAGTAGAGATATTACCATTTTGGGGTCAACCTGAAGTTTGCCAAATTGGTATTAATAGAGTCGATTTTGATTTAACAGGGGAAGCTAATATTGACATAAAACCAACTGCTATTTTTATGGGTTCTCTAATGAGTTCAAACGAAAAATCAGGGGTGAAGCAAAATGGTAGGGCTCAAAAGGCGACAGGAGATTTATGTAAAATGATTACGGGACCTGGAGAAATCATTGGAATTACTCAAACAATATATCAAGATTCAGATGGGTTACCAGTATTGGAAAGGGCTAATTTACCAAATGGAGGACATTTAATTGATGGGGATGGAACATGGTTGTTCGATATACCAATGAATTTGGATTATGTTTACACAAATGAATTTGGTGATTTGGTCTTATCTGAAGACCCAAGTGTTGGTATTCCGACAAAAGGTAAGTATCGATTTAAAATAAAGTGGCAACAAAGTAAAAATATCAACGAGGATTATAAAAGGGGTTATTATTTAGTTCCAAATATCAAAGAAAAGGGATGGGATACTAGTAATAATCAAGGCAATATTGACCCATTAAGTGGACAATTAGGTGCTATACCTTATTACGAGGCTCAAAGTTCATATGCGTTTAGTTTAGATTGGTCTGCTTATACAACTAGCCAAGTTAGTGTTACAAATCCTGATATTTTAAGTATAATAAATTGTGAAGATTATTTTTATGAATATGATTATAATAAAGTGTATACGGTATCACAATTTGTTGATTTAGATAAAAGAAGGAAAGTTAGAGAAAGGTTTATAGGAATAAAAAGAATTGATGATGATACTTGCGAAGATACATCTAATAAATATCCTGTTAATGATGGGGTGTTTCATACAACATTAATGTGGTTAATTATTAATTTTTTAATGACGGTTATTGGATTTTTAATGTATCCTATTATAATTGCGTATAGTGTTTCGGCTTGGGTTTTGAATATAGTTATTGGTATTTTTACAATAATATTATGTGGTATATGTAATATTTGTCTTCCATGGCCACTTAGTTATTGTCCTTTTGATGGATTGTGTAGCGGAATAGGAATAGATTGTAACCAACCATTTGATAATTTTCCAGATATAAGATTGCCAATGATTACCTATCCTGATTGTGATACTTGTACCTGTGAAAAAGAAGATGATGATGGAAACGGAACCGCAGGAACCCCACCAACACCATTACCAGCACAAACCTCAACAAGAGCTGGTAGATTTTTTGTTAATTTTGGATATCAAGGACAATTAAATCCTGGAAGTTATTATCCATTATGGATTAATAACGGTAGTAATATTCCATCCATATTTAAAGGATTTACACTTAACGATAGTGACCCCATTATACAAATTATTTCAGGAAATAATTTGAGACCAACAAATCAATTATTTCCTACTATTAGTTATAGGTCTAACGACTTACCTTTTGCCGAAAGAATAAACTCATTCAACACTAAAGGAAAATTTTATAATGACAATGGAGGTGTAAATCAAATATCTGTAAAGTATAATCCATCTGTAAATACGAATTCACATTTAGATAATATCATAGCGGTAGTGGTAAACGTACAAGGTAACATGGCAATATTTTCTGCCAGCAGCTTGTTTAGTTTTACTGATGTTAAAAAATCTACTGACCCAAATATCACAGGAGGAACAAGAAACGTTTTTGGAACAAGAAATGTTACAGGTACCACAAATTATCCAAGTTCAATAACTGTAAATTATTCAAATCCTTTAAATAAAATAGGTAATCAACAAACAACTTATACATTACCAAATAATTTTACGGAAGTAAAGGCGTACGCATTTCAATCTGATATTGAATATTTTCAAGTAATAACAGGTATGACAATGACAGATTTTATTTCTAAGTCAAATTCGTCACCTCTGAATGGTTCATTGGCCGATATACTTAAAGGAAAGGTTTATATATATAAAACAGATAGTGTTACCAACACAACAATTTTAAGTGTGGCAAATATTTCAGATTGTTTAGGAATTAACAATTCGGGTGCTAGTGGGTTATATATAGTGTTATTACAAAGAGGGGTTGACCAATACAGTCCTTTATATAATACCCAAATCGGATTGGGGAAAATTTTTGGATACAATAATGCAAATGCGGTTCTAATTAATTCTGACTATAGATTAAATATTCCAATACAAGGAATAGATACATCTATTGGGGGTGCGTCAGGAGATAACATATGTTTTGAAAATAGTTTAGCAACAAATAACAACACACCAAATAATGGGAAAAATGTATTTTTTCCATCTTATATTTTTACACCTGGAAATTACATATCATATACCACAAATAATTTAAGATATTATTCAAGATTAGATGATACAATCACTTCAAATCCTCCTCCTGTATTTGTTTCAGACCCATTAATTAATTATGTTAATGTGGGTAATAATAATGGAGTAACTGATTTGACATCCAAAATAAACAACGGATTTTATCTTGGTGCAGGAAGTACCAATAGTGACGGTAAAATATTTTATTTAAATACAACACAGAGTAATACGTTAAGTCCTGATAGAAATTCAACTGTTTGGTTTGTCACACAAACTGTACCTGGATATAATACTGGAGGTCTTTTAGTTGCGGGTAATAAATATAAAATTGTACAGTTTAATGGTGGTGATAACTTTGTACCTGGAGGAGCACCTAACAATAATAATGGTACTGTTTTCATATATAACGGAAATCCTATTACTTGGTCAAATGGAAGTAGAATTTCACGATATATTCCTGTCGGAAGTGAGTATGTTACCGCGACAAATTCGCCAAATCAAACAACTATTCCCGCAGGAACTTGGACACTAAATCTTATTTCAACGTCAACGGATTCGTTTATTCATTTTGAAGTGTATAAAAAAGATATCTCTAATAATGAAACTTTTTTATTTCAATCCAATGAGGTTCATATCACATCAACATATTCAGAAAATGCATTAACATATACTACATCTTCAGTTCCGTTATTATCAACAGATAGAATTGTGGTTAAATTTTTTGTAATTAATACAACTAATAGTTCAAATAATATAACCATTTATACTGATGGTATGTCATCCTCACCACCAAAATATACTTATTTATTAACTTCTTTTGGCCGAGACGATGCTAAATATATTTTAAATGAGTCTATAGTTGGAGGTAGTTATCTCTATATGGATTCAAATGGAGGGTTGAAAACATATAGTCCTATTTATCCTACAATAACAACTACAATGTCTAATCCAAATAACATTGTTATGAGGTGCGATAGGTTACCAAGTACTGATACCATAGTGTCAGGTGATAATAGTCCTATTTTACAGAATAATAGAGATGCATATGCTTATAGTGTTTCTAATGGAATTACCCAAACTGTTGGAACACCCTCTACGGTAGGAACATTCAATTCTTCTGTAGATACTAGCGTCCCATCAGATATTGATGGTATAGATAATAATATTCTTAATAGTTTCACTTGTAATACTATGAAAGATTTAAATTGTTACCAAGGAGATGGATTATCTTTTAATATTGACCCTAATTGTTCCGCTAATGATAAAGTAGAATATGGGTGTTACATATTTGTTAGTAGACCTCTTTGGGGTTTATTTGGTCAAAACGGAGACATAAATCAACTAGAAGAATATATTTCAAGATTTAAGTTTATGTATGCGTTGTGTAGTGGAGTTTTAAGTCAAGTTTTTGTTAATAATTGGATAAATGGAAATTTATATGCGTTTCCATTTAAAATTAACACATATTATAACAAACTTAATCAAGTTAGAAAAAGAGTTTATCCTGCTAAAGTTGTTGTATTACAGTATGAATCGAATAACTTTTATTATCGTTCATCTCCATATACAATACAAGGTCAATTTATTGGTTCACCGTACTCTTCAGACCCAGCTAAAGGTGCTAACGAAAGAAATTTAAAATATCCAACAACAATAATGAATTTGGGACCAAGAAGTGCATTCTTACAAGAGATAACTTTAAATGGTAATTTTAATGGATATAATGTTGATAAATTAATTAATACATCTTACAATAATCAAGACACTTTAGTTAATCTTTTTGCAGTAACTAGAATGGTTAATAGGTCTTTTTGGAATGATTTTTTACCAGGCTTTACTGGTAGTATCAAAAATTTATTTTCAAGAGCAGGACAAAGAGTTGATGGTGACTTTGCACAAACATCCGCAATAAATACTCAGATTGGTGTCGTACCGTTAGATTCGGAATATTATACATCGGCGGTACCAAACCCAAGTGTTATTGTTGCAAACGGAGGAACATCTAACCCAATGATGGGAATATTCTTCAATTCATCTGAAGATGATATTCGGGTTAGAGATTATATTTCGCCAGGAAGAACAATTAGGTACAACCCAAACAACGGTTTATTTAGATATGATTATGAACCATTTAAATCACAAGTAGTTCCAAATTATAAATGGAATATAAATGGTTCAAACACTATTTTTGGGAATGAACAAAATAATTGGGCAACAAATACCTCAGATATTTTTGCAATTAAATATCAATTATTAGATAGAATATATAGTCCTTATCCGTATGGGGTAATAAGTGATTCTTGGGATTATAGAGGTTATATTTTTGGACAAATAACTCAACCAATTGTCACTAATAGTGGGACATTAATTGTGGGTAGAGTATATACTATTATTGATTATAATTTAGGAGATGATTTTACAAACGTGGGTGCAGGTTCAAATGCGACTGGTACACAATTTACTGCAACTGGAACATTACCTGCAATATGGACAAATGGTTCGACCTTAGAATCCATAGGTCAATATCAATACACAACTCCACCCTTGAATAATAATCCTGCGTTAGGTGGTGCTCCGTGGTATTTTTATTTTGGTCTAACCAAAGGAAAAACCGCATTAAACAGATTTTTTGAAAAATATTTAGGACAAAAAGGTTTAAATGAGTAATAGAAAAGATACACAAATAGTATTGGGGTCTAAAAGATACCAAGGGTCAATAGATACTGATTTATTGATTAATGTTACTTTGGATGGAACTCAAAAAGAAATGGATGAGTTTGACAGAAATGTCGTGGTAAATTTGGCGCAAGTCTTTGATGACGAGAGACAGGCATCATCAATGTTTAGGCCTACTGCCGAAATTGATTTTATTTTTTATAACGCATATTCGGGGACTACAAGTTTAGGTAGTTTGAATTATTCACCGTTCACCAATATATTATATTATGTTAATGCGGAAAATTCTTTTGGTAGTATTAATTGGTCAGGATATCCTCAATATTTTGAATTTGATTTAATAAGAGTTGATAATAATGTTTCTGGTTATACTGTAAATTCAGGTACGACAACACCACATGTCGAATTTTTCAATAAAAGTGCATCTACGTATAATTGGACTCAGTATATTAGTTATGGTTTTGAAAATGATTATAGTAAAACATTACAATATTATAGAACTCAAAATAATACTGTAACATGGACATCTGGTGATGGAATACCTTTTTATATAGTTAATCCTTATTCTATGAATGGTAGAAGTTTAATATCATTTGTATGTCCTGTAGAACATAATCTTAGTGAAGGTGAATATGTTGAATTAAATATTATAGGATGGAATGGGTATAATGGAAATAAATTATTCCAAGTTTATTCGTTGGGTAATGAAGGATATAATTCTGAAAAATTTATTTTTAATATTTTTAATAATGGATTTACGGGTAATTCATTTTCTAATTCCTCTGAGGGAACTTTTAAAAGAATCGTTGATATAAATAATTCTGCCGAAACAAAATCAATTTACTATGTTAGAAGAAATAAAATAATAACTAATGTTGATGATTCAATATTGACAAATGCGGGATTTGAACAAAATATATTTAATAATAAAAGGCAATATGAATATAGTTCTTTAACTCCAGACACAACTGCTAGAATAGCTAAAAAAGAAGGGTGTCAATCATATTTGTTATCTTTTTCAAAAGACATTGATATCTCATTATATAGAGATAATCTTAATAGACCAATAACCGAATTATTTTTTACAATAATAAATAGAGGTTATTTTGGTTGGTTTAATAAACCACTAAACCCAACAATACCAGGATATCCTGCGTTAAGACAAGGGTATAGTTATAATATAGAGTATACAGTTTCTCCTTATTGGTCAGTACTAAACGAATCTGTTAATAAAACAAATATACCTACAAATAGTTATACAAAAACTCTTAATGGTAATCAGTTTCAATTTTACTATAATGAGTGTTTAAAAAGTGGAGATACTATAGACGGAGATTATTGTGAGTTTAATCAATTTGAACAGAAAGAAAGAATAATATCTGAATTATATCATAAATTCGTATATAATAATGATTTATTTGTTATCGATTATATATACAATGCAAATCCATTTAATTTAATTAATATAATACCAAATCCTGAAGGATATTATTATCAACCACACCATAGAATACCATTAAGTATTTATTCGACATATTTGGAAGAAGGGAGTATTAAAGATATAGATGGGTGTCCTGATTATGCGTATTATTCGAATTATAAAAATTCTCTAATTTGGAGGGATATATATACGTATGGGTTTATTGATGATGAAGGATACGGGTTAGATTATCCATTTGCTAATGGTTCTCATTACCCATCAACTAAAATTATTTTTAGAGTATTTCCAGAAGGAAATATTGCTGAAAACACAACAACAATTTCTCAACCAATAACTGATGATTGTGAATAAATTTAAAATATTACAACCAACAATTAATGATAAGGATATTGATATTCCTATTGAAATTAATTGGGATTTACTTGATAGAAGTAATAGTCTCATTGACTACGAAAAACAAACTGTTAAAGAGGTATTAAATCAAGATAAAGATTTTGAAGTTGCAAGATTTGAGCATGCTAGAAATCCGAATTCATTAACGCCTAATTTGACAGATATTAATTATGAATTTTATTTTTTACCATCAGGAGCTACATCAGCATCAACATCTGTTGATTGGGTTACGTCATATACTTGGCAGGGATTTACCCCAAAAGAAATATATTATTATGCAAACTCATTTAAAAAATCATTTTTTAAGTTAGATTTATATGACACAACAAATCAAAAGGACCAAACAAATTATGTTACAATAATATTACCCACACAACAAGGTGTAACAACACCACAAATAATTGGATGGAATACAAGAGATATTAAAACACCAGTATTTAAATTAGATTTTTTAGGTGATAAAGAAGGGTTTTTTGTTTATTGGTTAAAAAATAGAGATTTTATTAATATTAATACCTTTTACATGACCGCCAAATTTTTCGATGCAAAAACAGGTGTTTTTGTGAAAATGATGAATAGACCACAAGCTAATTTAACGGGTATTAATAAATTTAATTTTAATCAAGAAAGATATTTTTATTATAAAGTTATTTTAGATTATACTAATTATACGTATAAAGTTTATGATATAAATACGGGTACTGATATATTAATAGGGGGTAGCGGAAATCCCATAAAATGGTATGAATATTTAAATCCATAATGATAAACGAAGATAGATATTATATTAAGATAAGTAATGAAAATATTTTAAATGATTTACAATCTCACCCATATACTGCGTATTCCTATACAATAACGGGTATTACAGGTACTTGTTGTTATATATCATCAATATCAAGTAGTACAGTTTTTGTTACTGGAAATACAAATGTTTTATTGTCTATGTCTCAAGTAGTTACTGGAGGAACAAAAGGTAACTCAATATTAACAGACTTAACAATACCAATATTATTAAGAGAAACTGCGGTTGATATTGGATATTTTTCAGTTTTTGATGGTGCGATATTACAGGCAGATGTTGTTAAAAATTTTGTATTCTCAGCAACTACTATTTTACCAAATAGATATTATTTTTATAACACCTCTGAAAAAGAACTAAAGAATTTTTTAAAACTATCAACATATAAAGTTGATTGGGGGGATGGTCAACCACAAACAACAGTTACGACAACATCACCTAATTTTATTTTTCATGATTATTTGAATAGTGGTAAATATACAATAACATTAACTCAGACAACACCTTGGGGTGTTAATACGGTTAAGAAAAAGGTGGTGGTACCATTTACCGCAACAACTATAACAAATCCTAAAGGAACCGCATATTTTACTCCTAATGTAGGTTCTTGGTCGGCAACACCAATATCTTATGATTTTATATTTGATGGAGACGCGATTAATCAAATATCAGCACAAACCTCAAACAATTATGTTTCAGTACCATTTGTTGTTTCAGGATATACAACCTCAAGATTAAGTGAATTAGAAAGATATGGGGTTAACAAATACCCTATTCATGTACCAATAATAAACAATGGAGTCGTATTTGGTGAGATAAATAGTATTGGTCCATCATATACAGGATACACTATTGAAGGCGCTCAATATTTGGATTTACCTGACGGTAAGACGGTATATTTCTTCAACAGTTCTGGATTAACCTCTAATTGGATGGTCCAATCGGCAATGACAAAACAAGAATCATTGATTAATATAGTTAGTGACCCCGAAGTTCAATCTGACATTTATATTGAAAGGGGTAAAAACAGTGCGTTAGAAAGAATTGAAAGACTTGGTGAAGTTGACAATGTTGGAGACTTAAAAGAATACGGATACAAGTTTTTTAAATTTATAAATCAAAATAACTTTTAAAAAAGACTAATAAACTATTTATTAAATAAAGAATAAAAATGGCAATAGGAGCTTACGGAACAATACGACCTTCAGATGTTTCACCAGAAGATGTTGAAATAATATTAAATTATACGGCATCTAGAGATGTTACCGATAATTTTACACTAAAAAAATTAAATGCTTCTAGTATACTTAGACCTTATTTTAATAATGCAAGTACAGGAGGAAATGCCAATATTGAAATTCTTGGTGGGTTATATAATTTAAAATTACCCGCAAATGAATTTAATAATTTAGGGATTTATACATTATATATTAGACCTGCACAAATAAGAACATCTATAACTGATTGCGGTGTTTTAAGTGCTTTACCTAATGTTAAAGGTATTGTAATTGATTTAAACAATGTCCCAACAGAGTATAAAAATAAATTTGTCGCTCAAGGATTAGTCGGATTCAGAGTAGAATATTTAAATGATGACGGTACTAAAATACCTAATTTTTATAGAGTAATTACGTCTAATTTTTTCTGTGAACCTGTTTTACAAAATTTAACAAATACCTCTCAAAAGGCAGTTAGATATAGGTATGTTGAGGGTATTTCCAATTTAATGTTTTGTACTGTAACGCCATCCTCATCACCAACAAACAAACCAAATGCAACACCATTTATTGGACAACCCGCTCAAAATATTATTATTACAAATACATTTTTTAATCCAATAACAATTGATATTGAGATTGTTGAACATGATATTTCCACATTAGCAATTGCTCTTTATGGTAATCAAACCAAATCAATTGATGATGGTATATACACTATTTACGATACTGCAAATAATATATATAAACAATACAATTTATTTGAGATTAGAGACGACTTTAACAAATTATTATACGAGGTTAGAGAAGATAGAGGAAATAATATTGATTTTAGTAAAAACTTTACAAATATAGTACAATAATGGCGAGAAAATTCTATAGATATCCACCAAGACCTTCTAGCGGTGCTGGAACTTTTTCTGATGATTTAGTTGGATTCCAATTAACTCAAGGAGGAGGACTAACGCAAGGTAATTTTGAATTTACTACGTCAACTGTTGAGAAATCAAATAGACAATTTAATATTGGGGCTTTTTCAGAACCAATATCTTTAGATACATTAAATATTTCAAATGTTTTAGAGTCTAAAACAATAATATCTAAAGAATTTAGAGTATATCCAAATTTTGATTTAAGTGAAATAACAAGATTTAATTTATATGGTTCTTTAACAAAAAGATTATCAACATCAATAGAAAAAATAATAAATTATTTTCCAGCTGCAATTGAAGTATATTCTTTAAAATATGATTTTACTACAGGATATACCGCAACAAATTGTACTTATGATAATATAGAACATACAACTCAGTTTGATGTTGATGTTCAAAAAATGTTAAATCCTTTCGAAATTGATTTTTCAGTAAACTCAACAAGAAACTTATCTCTAAAAGAAAATCAGGTATCCCCATTAAGAAATTTAACGGTTGAATATTCAAAATATTCTTTGTTTATTGAAGATAGTGAATATCCTATTTTATTTTTAACTCCTTCTTATAGTTTGATGTCGGGAACGGTTCAAATATTGGTTAGTGGAAATCCATTTGATAATAAATCGCAAACTACTAAAACATTAGTAATAAGACCAAACAGTTATTACAGTGATAAATCTTTTATTGAACCGTTTGATGAGGTAGAACAATTTTTATTAAATAGATTAATAGTTCCAAAATATACGGCGACATTCCAAATTCCTAAACTTACGGATGACGGGACCTCATATGTAGATTATCAAAAAATAACATGGCCTTTAGATGGTATTTGGAATTTAGATATAAGAACAGGTTCATTTGATAACTATTTAAGTGATTTAAATGAAATTGCGGCAGGATTAGATTCAGTTAGAACTAATTTAGTTACTAGATTTTTAACAACAGATGCTTTTAAAGAATTTGATACCGAGGACCAAAGAGTTCAAAAAATATTAACATTATATGGTAGAAGTTTTGACGATGTTAAAAAATATATTGATGCGTTAGCATATATGAATTCTGTTAACTATACCGTTAAAAATGACATACCATCACAATTATTAAAAAACCTTGCAGCCACCTTAGGTTGGAAAATAAATATTTCGCCAATAACAGAAGATGATTTTTTAAAATCTGTTTTTGGTAATGATAGTAAAATACAATATCCAGGATACTCTAGAGCTGAAACACCGACAGAATTAAATTATCAATTTTATCGAAATTTAATTTTAAATTCGGCATATCTTTTTAAATCTAAGGGTACGAGAAAATCAATAGAGGCGTTGTTACGTCTTGTTGGAGCTCCTGAGGCATTAGTTGAGTTTAATGAACATATATATGTTGCAGGACAAAGAATAAACATGGGTGATTTTGAAAATAGATATGCTCAAATATCGATAGGAACTTATGTTGAAGAATTACCTGTTTATAGTAGTCAAGTTGTTTTTAAAATACAAGGTAAAACATATAGTGGTTTTACAACAGAACAAATAAGTGGGGATGCAGATGTAACTAAAACAGATTATCCTGTGGATGATAAAGGATTCCCAATGTCACCGCCAGATACTGAAGATTATTTCTTTCAAAAAGGTGCTGGTTGGTTTGAATTAGTTAGAGACCATCAAAGCCCGCAAAGAATAAATAAAATGTCTAGTGTTTTTACAGGGATGAATTTTAGTATTCAAACTGAATTTGAACAATTTACATATGGCCAAAAATATCTTGATAGGTTTAGATATTTCCCATACATGAAAGAAGGTTTTAAATTAAGAAAAATTGCAGATAATAAAAAAAGTTGGCCTGTTACTGATGTTGGTCTTAGAATAGGTAATGGTGCGGTTGGATATGATGCATATTACTACATTGGTGATGATAAGTTAGCTTTAAATGTTAAAAACGTGGATTTATTTTTAAATCCTGCTCAAGGGTTATTGTATGATGTTTGGTATATGTCAAGAAAATATGATTACCCAATACCGAGTACGGGATTAACAACACCATATCCACATCCTGGAGGAATAGACAGAACAATTATAAATCCACAACCTCAGAAAAAATCGTTTTTTGAATTTGCTCAAACATTTTATCTAAACATGATTAATGTTAGAAATAGATTGACAATTTCCGATGGAAAAACTAGTGGATATCCAACACTACAATCAATATATTGGAGATATTTGGACTCCCAGCAAGCTATTAATGTTCCAAATAATAATTATACATACCAAACCATGATGGATTATGTAAATGGTTTGGGGGATTATTGGATTAGATTAGTTGAACAAATGATTCCTGCTACAACAATTTGGTTAGCGGGAACAAAGTACGAGAACTCAATTTTTCACAGACAAAAATTTGTTTATAGAGTTCAAAGAGGATGTCAATTAGTACCAGTACCTTGTATACCATGTTCAATTAGAGGAACTATATTCCCAACTAATTGTATCGATGAAACGATAGAGTGTTATTTATATCCTTGGGATAATCCAAATTATATAAATGTACAAAACTTTAAAGATGTACTTAATCAGACATTAACTGCTTATATAAACACCAATTCATTAGTTGGTTGTGACAACAATACATTATCAACTGATTGGTATTTAGATTTAAGATTGGATTCTCAAGTGTTGATTCAAGAAAAATTTTATAGTGGGTTGGGAATATTAGATGTTCCAACAGATACTAATTGGGTAACGGCAATTAACAACTATTTACCTAATTTATTAAATTATGGGTTAGATTATTTAGTTAGTGGAAATACTTTGTATGTTTCTAATTCGGGGTGTGAACCGTATTTTACAAATAAACAACTTCAACTAAATGTTGGGTTAAATTTATCAATATCTTGTAGTTAATGGCATTACTAAATTATAATTTATTAATAACAGGTGACTGTCAAAATAGTTCATCTGGTGTTTTGGATTTATATCCTAATGGAGGTTCAAATTCAATATATACGGTAGAATGGTATAGTCCAAATTTAGGGGTAGACACAACTGTTCCTTATGGGGATAGTTCAATTAGGACAGGATTATCTGCGGGAACATATCAAATTTTAATTACTGACTCAACAACGTTTCCAAATCAACAATTATATGTAAACTTATTTATATCTTCAGGTATATGTTTAACGACATCTTCGATTAATACTACATGTAATGACTCTAATGGTATTTTGATTGTTACTGCAACAACATTAAATAGTCCCGTTAGTTATAATTTATATAGTTTAACAAATGGATTTGTAACTTCCGCTAGTACAGGAAATGGGTCTCAAATCTTTAATAATTTAAGTGCGGATACTTACTATGTTGAGTGTTTTGATAACGGAGGTTGTTCAGGTAGTACGGCTACTTGTATAATAAAGTCATCAGATACTTTTGATTATGGGTTCTTTGTTATTGAAGATTCGAATTGTTTAGGACATACGGGAAAATTATATATTACAGGACAAACAGGTACTCCACCCTATACTTATTTGTGGGCAAATAATGGAGAAACCACATCATCAATTAGTGGTTTAACGGCGGGAACATATTCAGTTACTGTTACAGATAGTAGTGGTTGTGTAAAATCAAAAAATGCAACAATAAATAATGTACTGCCTGTAGGTATTGTTTCGTTTGTTTTAGGTCAACCTGGATGCTTTCAATCAAATGGTCAAATAACGGCGGTTTTAAGCGGAGGTAGTGGACCATATTACTGTGCTTTATCTAATGGAGATAGTCAAGTTACGTATTCAACTAATCCTACATTCACTGGATTAAGTGCTGGTTCTTATATTTTAAATATTACTGATGCTGGGTTATGTACAACTAGTGGAACAACAACGTTATCCACTCCAAATACATTTTCAGTTATAGGTGTGACAACTAATTCAACCACATGTGGGGCTAATGATGGTAGTATTACTGTTAGTGTTATTGGTGGTGCAACACCTTATACTTACACACTAACTGATAGTTTGGGTAATATAAGAACAAGTGGAACTCCATCACCAAATTTAACATTTATTGGTTTATCTCCAGGAACTTATCAGGTTAGTGTTACAAATCCTAGTGGTTGTCAATATCAAACAAACGCAACACTTTTAAATAATAGTCAGTATGATTTTACTGCGACATCAGTTAATACAACTTGTGGACTACCTAATGGAAAGATTACTTTAACCGTTGATACTCCAGGTTCGTATTCTTATCAAATAAATGGACAACAATTAAATACAACAAATACTTCGGTCACTTTCAGTGGATTAAATGCGGGTTTATATACTGCGACTATTAGAAATCAAAATGGTTGTGTACAAACAACTCAATTATCAGTTGGTTCAAGTACTAATCTTAATGTTATTTTAACAAATACAGGATGTGGTAATGGTAGTGATGGGACAATAAATGCGTTGATAACAGGAGGAGTTTCACCTTTAACTTTAAATTGGTCTCCAAATGTTAATGGTCAAACAGGAGTTTATGTTTATGGTTTAACTGGAGGAACCTATAGTTTAAGTGTTACTGATGCTTTAGGATGTTCTGCGAAAACACAAACAATTATAAGTTGTAGTAGTAGAAACACGTCATATGAGTTATTTAATGTTTGTAAAAATGTTTTTACAGATACACCATCAAGTAAATTAGGATTTTCTCAAATGTTAAATCAAGGTTATTATGAGTTAACTAAAGGAAATATTAATTGTGTTTTAAATAGTGCTGACTTTATAATTTTATTAAATGTTGGAGGAACGGCGTATACTAGTAATTTTTATACAACAACATCATTATTAAATTATCCGACAGACCAAGAATATGTTGATGCATTAACTGCTTTATTGGATACCGTACCAAATATGGGTTCAATAATTGCTAATCTAAATTCTAATTTATTAAATTTAAATACTGATTGTACTTTTGTTTTAGGTGATAAGGAAGTTACAATTAAAGTTGAAGTTGATTATGACATATGTTGTGAGAATTTTCCTGATTGTCTATTGGCGTCATTTGTAATTGAAGCAATTACTCCAACACAAATACTTTTTACAACATATGCGGTAATAAATGGTTATCCTGCATGGCAAGGAACGATATACACATTAGGTTGTACAATAACAATATTTTTTAATGATGTTACTAATAGATGGGAAACATCTGGTTTAACACCACCTTGTGCAAAAGGAAATATTTTTAGATATGGAAATCCAATTGGGTCATGGGTGGATAACAGTGGATATTTAGTTTTTAATACAATTCCTGAAAATTCGGGTAATTGTGTGTTACTAACCCCAACTCCAACACCATCGATAACTCCTACAAAAACCCCAACCCCAACTCCTACAAAAACCCCAACCCCAACTCCTACAAGAACACGACCACCTTGTTTAGTACAAGTATCTTTAAGTGGTACGAATCCGACTTACGGGGTTAGTGATGGTAGTATAACCGCAACAACAACAGGTAATTATGGCGCTGTGACATATTTGTGGTCACCAGGTGGGCAAACAACAAGAGTTATTGGTGGATTAAATCCTGGACTTTATACTGTAACAGTTACTGATACGTCATTACCTAATTGTACGGCATCAACATCTTATTCTTTGTATGAAAGTTTCACATTAAAAGTTAATGATTTAAATTCGGTTAGATTACATATTGTTGACACTATCTCGGCCTATACCATGTCTTGGGGAGACGGTACGTCAACAAATTATCCTTCAGGTCTTAGTACTTCATTAATTCATACATATACAGGCAGTGCTTTCAGTGGAGATGTTAAACTTTTATCTTATAATTTAGGGTCAGTAAGAAGATTGTACACTGATTCAGGAATAGGAACAGGAGGTACAAATGCATCTATGTTAATTACAGGTTCGGAATTATCTAAACTAACAGGGATGACATTATTGTCAAATGTTAATTCAATATTTACAGGATATACATCTGAAATCCCAAGAACAATGCAAACTTTTTATAGTTTAAAAGGTAAATTAAGAGGAGATATTGACAACTTACCAAACACATTAACATCAATAACGTTAGGAGGAGGTGAGACAAATGATTTAAGTGGTAATACTATAAATTTCCCATCAGGAATGACATCAATTTATATTAATGGTGGAACAAACACGATTAAAGGTGATATTAAAGATATACCATCTGGATTAACATTCTTTGGTATATGGGGTAACAATACTATATCGGGTGATACAGTAAATATTCCTTCAGGAATTACTAATTTTTATATATATGGGTATAATAGTTTAAATGGTAATATATCAAATATACCTATTAGTGGAAGTTCATTTGTTGCCTATGGGTATAATTATTTAAGTGGTAATGTTTTATCATTATCAGCACATACTTTATTACGAACATTGGTTGTCGCTAATATAGACTCTTCACCAACTACTAATACAATTACAGGCGACATAAATAACTTACCAAAAAAATTAAATACTTTAGAACTTAGAGGTAGTAATTCAATTTATGGTAATATTGTTAATATGCCAACAGGTTCAACAATTGGTGGTACGACCCAATATTTTAATTTAACAGGTTTAAATACTGTTTCAGGTCAATCATCTGATATTTGTGTAAATGTTTCGGACTTTTTCTTAGGTGGATATAATAAATTATCAGGAAATACAAGTACTTTCCCAAGTAATATTAAGGTACTTGTTGTTGGTGGTTTAAATAGTCTAACTGGTGATATTTCTAATCTACCACCTAATGCTTGGTATATAAGTTTAACAGGTACGCACACAATAAAAGATTATACTGCGGGAAGAATTTGGGCTCCAAATATGAACTATCTAAATATTGTTCCTTCATTATCGGCGACTAATTACTTTACAACTACTGAAATTGATAATTTAATGAATGATTTAACAGGAACTACTTGGTCGTATAGTACAAGATTTGGAAGTTCTAAAATAATACTAGTGGGTACCGCATCAACCGCATCACAATTGGCAAGAACTAAATTATCAGGAGCGACACCTGGAGGATACGGAGTATCATTAACACTATATTAATATTTTTAAAAAATCGCAAAATCATTACAAATATCAACCATATCAGGAACACCACCATATCAAATATATGCTTGTGATGTTTTTGAAAGTAATTGTGTATTCATGTCAGGAATCACAACATCGGTACCACCTGCAATCGTATTACCAATACCTAGCGGATTCACAAATGCTCCTGCAATTTTAATAAAAATAATTGATGCCGATAATTGTGAAATAAAAAATGTTTATAATTGTGTTGAGACAACACCAACAACTACACCTACATTAACACAAACTCCGACATTAACTCAAACACCAACATTAACTCCGACATTAACTCAAACACCTACTCTAACACCTACTCAAACTCAAACTCCAACATTAACCAAAACTCCAACACATACACCTACATTAACACAAACTCCGACATTAACTCAAACACCAGGACTGACTCAGACTCAAACACCTACTTTAACCCAAACTCCAACATTAAGTCAGACAAATACTCCAACTAACACTCCGACAAATACTCCGACAAATACTTTAACGCAAACTAATACACCATCGAATACTCCAACTCGTACTCCAACTCGTACTCCAACTAATACACCAACATTAACAAATACTCCCGTTGGAACTTTTTATGCTTATGTAGTTCCTGAACCGCAAGATAGTTCTGGACCAACAAGTTCTGCTTATAAGTTAGGGTCTTATATGTATTATTTATCGGATGGTGTTACTGTAGATACTAATGTAAATTGGTATGGTTATAATAGTGGAGGATGGGCAAATTATTCGGACCCGAATTATAGTTATATGATGAATAAGTATATTTCTTATTCAGGATTTACGTTAGGTAGTGATGGTAATTTTATAACGCCCGTATCTAATTTTAATGGTAGCATTAGACAATTACCAGGTTCTGGTACAGATTCTTATGGGTGCTCAATCAATCAATATACTTTTAATACAATAACGGTAACAACCTCAAATATAAACCCAAATGAATATTATTTTTATTCTGTTTGGATACCAATTAGTGGTGTTGGAGGAGTTTTAAATAGTATGACAGTTCAGATAGGTTATTCGTCACCGCCATGTACATTTAATGTTTTAGCAACACCTGATTCAAATATATGTTCATCTAATGTTACAGTAACTTCAGGAGGTGCGATACCTGTGGGAACGTATAGGGTTTTATATTTCTCATCAACATCGTTATTACCGCCAGGAACACCAGCCACAAATAGTTTTTATTTTAAAGGTCAAACTAAAAGTTAAAACTTGAATAATTATAGTAAAACATATTAATGTCGTTTCCATATAAAAATCCATTAAATGCTCAATTATTATCTTCACCTTATAGTGTACCTAGAACGTCAGTTCAAGGTACTAATTATAGTATTTTAGGTATTGGTGGATGGGTTGAGGTTGCAAATATAAGTGATTTATCTTTAAGTTTTTCGGGTGTTGGATTACAACAATCAACGGGTAATACGATACCTATTAATTTTTATGTTGGTAATGGAACGCCATTTAATCCTACATATATTTCTTTAAATTCTGATAATTTTTCTTCGGGTAGAAGAAGATTAGGTATGGTTGCGTATGTTCAAGAAACAAATAAAGCATATCAATTTCAAATAGATAATTATGAGAGTTTATGGAATGCAGCTACCGCTGCAACTAATACTGTAGTTTATAATTTGTATGATACTCAAGTAAAAAACACTACAGTTGCGGGTCAAAATTTCATAAATGCTTGGACGGCGTCAACAGTTGAAGGTATTAGTGGTGTTACAAGAGCGAATGCGAGATGGAGATTATTAATTACAGGAGGAACAACTCCAACATTATATACAGGTGACGATACAATACAGGGGGATAGGATAGTAACTCAAACAGGTACAACATTAACTTTTAGTGGAGGGACTGGTAGTACTTTTACTATTTTAGAAAAATTAGAACAGGGAAATTATAGCGTTGCTTTAGGTCCTTATTCTCATGCTGAGGGTAGTGAAACAACTACAGGTATATATGGGTATCACTCAACAAATATTAATAATGGTATTATTATATTAGATTCTTCTTACGGAGATGTAACAAATGAAATTTATACTTACGCAATTTTAGATGATAGCGATTATGATAATACGTATGGTATTGATGGGTTTAAAATAGAATCTGTTATTTTTAATGGTATTAATACAGTAATAAATTTAATTGATACTACTGTAACAACTACTGAGGCAAATATTGGTACAAATCTACAATATTCTTTAGGTGCCGATAAAATTATCGGTGGTCATGAATCACATTCAGAAGGTAGACATTCCCAATCTATAGGTGATTATTCTCATTCAGAAGGAGTTCAATCAACGGCTGTAGGTACTTATTCACATTCTGAAGGTACATTATCAATTTCTTTAGGGGGTTCATCTCATTCCGAAGGAATATTAACGAAATCAATAGGAAGTGCGTCGCATTCTGAAGGTAGTGATACTATATCGAGTGGTACTTCATCACACGCTGAAGGGTATGAGACAATATCGAAAGGGGTATCATCACATGCTGAAGGATATAGAACTGTATCGATTGGTGGTTATTCACATTCAGAAGGTATTGGATTTTATAGTGATGGTTTAGAGTATGTTTTCACTGAATCTATAGGTCTTTTTAAATATACCGATACAATATATCCGTATAGTTTTTCTAGTCTTGTTGTTTTTAGTGATGTAAATACTATAGTTGTTAACGGAGATTATAGTTTTTTAACACAACCTTACCAAGTACCTAATTTTACTATAAAAGGAGGTCCTAATAATGATTCAATTGCTCTTAATTTATATTATTATACCGCACCTACAATACAATCAATAACATATGATTCTTTAGCGGATGAATCAACATTTACATTTTTTCCTAAATTAGAAACAACATATTATAAGTACCTTGGTACGGGAAATGTTTCGGAAGGTTCTGGTTCTCATGTTGAGGGATATAGTACTAAATCAATTGGTTTTGCGTCTCATGCTGAAGGTAGTGGAACAACATCTAATGGTCAGTATTCTCACGCTGAAGGTGCTTTCACTAATTCAAATGGAACTGCGTCACATTCGGAAGGTAGAAGTACAAGGTCAATAGGACAATACTCACACGCTGAAGGATTAAGTGCGTTTACGTATGGTATGTATTCACATGCTGAAGGTAGAGGAACAATTGCGGAATATGATTATATGAAAGTGTCTGGATGGTTTAATCTAACAGGTACAACAAATTCAGCGTCAACATTGTATGTTATAGGTAATGGTACTTCAAATAATAATAGAAGTAATTTGGTGACGTTTGAAACTTCAGGAGTTACAATATATCGTAATCTAACTGTTTCGGCATCAACTGACCCTGTTAGATTTGTAGGGTTAACTGCAAATACATTGGACACAAATTTAGTTAGTGTTGATAGTTCAGGTGTTTTACATACTTATCCGTTATCAGGTGTTAGCGGAAGTACTTTAACATTTACAAATGGATTAACACGTACAAATAATAATGTTGTTTTAGGTGGTACATTAACGGCAACAACAACATCATTAACTGATGGAATAGTAAGGACTGCAAATACTAACTCAACTTTATTTGAAATAAAAAATACAACACCAAGTTCTTATTTAGCTTATAAACCAATGGTTCAATTTTATAATTGGTTTAAGGGTGATTCGGGAACAACAAGTGCAATAACAAGTGAATTTCAAACATTTAGGGCTGAAAGACATACTGAATTATTAACAGGTAGAACTTATGATATTGCACCTGCGGGTGTTAGTGGTTTAACACAATATGCTTGGGATAGTGTACATACTGGTTTATATGGTTCAGTAGGATTTGGAGCAACAACTACCAATGGAAGTATAACATATAATAGTGGAAACGATTTAGCTCATTCAAACTACTCAATTTTTGGTAAATTTGATACATGGCCTGATGTTACAACAGTTACAACAAATGTACTTAAAACTTTTAATGGTTGGTACGGATTATATGGTGGGTATTTAGATGCGTATGGTAAATCAGGTTCTACAATGGAACGATTTATGTTTTATACTGCGGGAGGTATTAGATATTATAATGCTAATGCTTATCTAAATGTTACCAATATTATGGGATTATATATCGCACCAATGAAAAGTGCGTTTACGGGTATAACTAATGGATGGGGAATTTATCAGCAAGGTAGTCAAGATAATAATTATTTTGGTGGGAAATTAGGTGTTGGTACGACAGCTATTACAAATTCATTACACATATCCGCATCGACAGACCCTGTAAGATTTGTAGGGGTACAATCTTCAACCGACACTGATTTATTAACTATGGATGGTACAGGAGTTGTACATAAAATTGCTACTTCGGCAATAACAACTACCGCGGCGACAATATATACAAGTGACGGTACTTTATTAAGTAATAGAGTTGTTAACTTAAGTTCATATACTCTTAATTTTAGTTCTACAACAAATCCTAATACACTTGTTATGAGTGGCGGAAATGTTGGTATAGGAATATTAAGTCCATCATATAAGTTAGATGTAAATGGTGGAGGATACCAACAAACATATTATACAAATACTGGTAATGCTAGTTTTAGAATGGGTAGTGGATATGAGCTTTATAATATACCACATTCAGGTGGTGGTTATGAATATTATTTTACAAACAATTTTGGATTAGGTAGTGCATGGTTATTTAATTTTGGTGATAATACTAATAAAGTATTACAAATATCGAGTAATAACGTTACGGCGAATCAATCTGTGACATTTAATCCTGGTTGGTCATTAACTGGAGGTACATTACAAACATATGTTACATCTCCAAATGTTGGATTTACTTATTTAGATAATGCAGGATGGAATTATGTGATAAGAGGAGCGTCAGGAAATACTAATTTTATACTTGATACTTTAGGTAATGTTGGTATTGGGACATCATCACCGTCAAATAAATTAACAGTATCGGCATCAACTGACCCCGTTAAATTTATTGGGTTACAATCAGCAAGCGATACTAATATATTAACTGTTGATGGAACAGGTGTTGTTCATACATCTCCAATATCTGGATTAACTACAGGATTAACAACAACTAATATATATAACTCTAGTGGAACCTTACAAGCAAATAGAAGTGTTAATTTAAGTACTCGTACTCTTTATTTTAGTTCGGCAACTCAACCAAATACATTAATGTTGAGTGGTGGTAATGTTGGTATTGGAACTACAGTGTCTTCTTATAAATTAGATGTAGGTGGTAATAGTAGAATTACATATAGTTCAAATAATCCAACATTGACTTTATCGGGTAGTAATAATGGATATTCAAATCTTTTATTAGAAAATTCTAATTCTGGTAATACTTCTGGAGTTGCAATAAGATTTTTAAATGATTTAGGAGGTAGTAATTATGTTGGTCAAATTGCTGCTAACGGTACAACAAATACGCTAGGTATAAATAGATTTATTATAGAAACAATTTATTCAGGTAGTTCTTTAGAACTTAGTAGTAGAGGTTCTAATGTTGATATTAATACAGTATCTCCTGGAAGTGGAAATACAAAGGTAAGGGTATTTAATAATGGAAATGTTTCAATTGGGACTAATCCTGTGGACGCATCTTATAAATTAGATGTGAGCGGTACAACAAGAATTCAAGATAAATTAACCGTAAGTGCAACTACTGACCCTGTTAAATTTATTGGTATATCTGCGTCAACGGATACTGACTTATTAACTATTGATGGTAATGGTGTCTTACATAAAATTGCAACATCAGGATTATCAACAAGTGCCACAACCATATATAATAGTGATGGTATATTATCGGGTAATAGAGTTGTTAATATAGGTACTAATTCATTAAAGTTTAGTTCATCAACACAACCAAATTTATTAGTAATGGATGGTGGAAATCAGGTGGGTATTGGAACTAGTAATCCAACATATAAATTAGAGGTTGTTAATACTGGTAATACAAACGTAATTAGGGCAACCCAAAATACAAATATTACTGACATTAATACCTATAATGCAATTATTGGTGTTAATAATCAAAGTACAACACTTAACACATACTCTTTATTATCTTTCCAACATGGTATTGGGACTAATGCTACAGGTGTTGCAAGAATAGGTAGTAGACTTATATCCACATCAGGTGGAGTTGGTAATTATGCGGGTGATATGACATTCCAAGTCAAGAATGGTTCAGTATTTTTGGAAGGTATTTATATTAAAAATGATGGATTGGTTGGTTTGGGAACAACATCACCAACAAATAAATTAACAGTGACCGCTGCGACAGACCCTGTTAAATTTGTTGGATTACAATCTGCAGTAGACTCAACGGTACTAACTGTAGATGGTACAGGAGTACTTCATACATTTCCACTTGCAAGTTTAGCGACTGGCTCTCTTTATAAAAGTAGTTCAAATACTCTTCAGACTAATTCAGGTGCTAGTACATTTTTTTCTTCAGCGATATCCTCAAGTAATTTTTCGGATGGTGACTTATTAAAAATAGATACTGTTGTTACAACTACTGCGAGTAGTACGAATATAATTGGAATAACATATTATATTAATACATCAGCAAGTATAACTGGAGCAACTCAGATAGCAAATTATAATGCTGCGACTCCAAATATCTATATTCCTATGAATAGAAATTATTGGACGTTATCAGGTTCTTTTTATAGTAGAAACTTTGCGGGTTCTAGTGCAAATAGTCAAAATGCGGCAAATAGTGCTATCGGTAATGTCACAATACCATCAACATTTTATATAATAGTTCAAGTTTCAACAACAGGTACTGATAGAGCGTGTTTAGCGAACTTTCAGGTGACAAAATCATAAATTGTTTTATAATTATTAAATAAAGAGAATATAAAAATATATGTCATCATTTCTTGAAATATTAAGTATATCGGGTACACCACCATACAATGTTTATGTTTGTGATATTTCAAATACTAATTGTCAATTTGCTGGAATTGTGACAAGTAACGTTCCTCCAATAACAGGATTTACAATTCCAAGTATTTTTGAATTCGCTCAAACTGTAATGGTTAAAATGATTGACAGTAATAATTGTGAATCAATTCACTTCTTAGATAATGCTTGTTTACAATTTAGTTTGTATGGAGGATTGTCAGGTTCAACTTTCAAATATATTCAATGTAGTGATACTACGGCAACAACAGAAAATATTAGTGCATCAACTACAACATATAGATGTGTTAAAAATTATTATGGTGTCATAAAACTATCTGGTAATGGTAATTCAACTCTAATTGAATGTTGTTATGAATCAACTCCTACTCCAACCCCAACATTAACTGCGACACCTACCTTAACGCCAACAAATACACCAACATTAACACCAACATTAACACCGACATTAACACCGACAAATACTCCAACTTTAACTCAAACTAATACTCCTTCAAATACTCCTACACTAACTCCTACATTAACTCAAAGTGTTCCACCAACTAACACACCAACTCAAACAACAACATTAACGGCAACACCAACTTTAACACCAACTGTTACATCTATTCGTGACTGTGCAATGTCAGGATATGGATTTAGTTATGTTAATCCACCAACACCTACTCCAACAAATACTCCAACTCAAACACCAACTTTAAGTCCTACAAATACGCCATCAAATACTCCAACTCAAACACCAACTTTATCAAATACCCCAACCCAAACACCAACCCCAACAGAAGTATTACCATTCTTCCAAGCTTTATTTAGGACAACAAATACTGGTACTACAAGTACAAGTACAAATCAATTAAAACTACCATTTATTAGTACAGGTAGTTATAACTGTATTGTAGATTGGGGTGATGGTAATATAGACCCTATTAATGTTTGGAGCGCGGCGACAACAACTCATACATATTCAAGTTCGGGAGATTATACGGTTAAGATATATGCTAGACCAGGTAATTTAACAGGTTGGCAATATAATGGTTCGGGAGATAAATTAAAAATACTTCATGTAGATAAATGGGGTCCAATTAGGCTTGGTACAAATCAGGGATATTATTTTGCTGGTTGTAGTAATTTAAAATTGACAGGAACTACTGATGTTCTTGATTTAACTGGTACAATTGTTTTAGGAGGTACGTTTTCGGCATGTACATCATTGACAACAATTAATAATGTTAATTTGTGGAATACATCAGGAGTTACGAATATGGCGTCTACATTTGCATCGGCAACAAATTTTAATGATAATTTAAGCGGTTGGACGATGTCAAATGTAACGAATGCTCAAAGTATGTTCATTAATGCAAGTTCTTTTAATAAAAATATTGGTAATTGGGATGTTTCAAAATTACAATATGCCGATAATATGTTTAATTCGGCGTATGCATTTAATAATGGAGGTAGTAGTTCAATCTCAGCTTGGACAATGTCGGCTTGTGTTAGTACAAATTATATGTTTTATTTGGGAAGTTCATTTAATCAAAATATAGGTGCTTGGGATATTAGAAAAGTCACTGGTACTGCTTATATGTTTGCCCAATCGGCATTTAATAATGGAGGAAGTCCGTCAATAAGTGGATGGACAACATCTGCGGTTACTGTTATGGGACATATGTTTTATTCATCGCCATTTAATCAACCTATAGGTTCTTGGGATACAAGAAAAGTTAACAATAATACGAGTTATTATAGTGGGGGTTTTGCTAGAATGTTCTGTGGAACACCGTTTAATCAAAACATAGGAAATTGGGTTGTATCAGGAGTCTCTCAATTTAGAGGTATGTTTGAAGGGGCTAGTAGCTTTAATAATGGAGGTAATCCCTCGATTAGTGCGTGGACTATGAGTAATGCGTTATATATGCAACAAATGTTTAGTAGTGCTGGTGCGTTTAATCAACCAATTGGTAATTGGAATGTTTCAAAAGTTGTAACATTTAATGGTACATTTAAAAGTGCAAATCAGTTTAATCAAAATATCGGTTCTTGGAATACGTCTGCGGCGACAGATATGAATGGTATGTTTTATGCGGCAACTCAGTTTAATAATAGCGGTAGTACCACAATAAGTGGATGGACAACAAGTGGAGTTACTGACATGTCAGGTATGTTCCAAGCGGCAGTCTCATTTAATCAACCTATTGGTAATTGGAATGTATCTAAAGTGGTTGGTATGAGTGATATGTTTAATCAAGCTGCGGCATTTAATCAAGATATTAGTAATTGGAACCCAATAAGTGCAACAACCCTTGTTAACTTTATGACAGGAAAAACCAGTTCAAATTATAGTATTGATAATTATAATAATTTACTTATATCTTGGTCTACAAAGGCTCTTAAGACGGGTGTTACGGCCAACTTTGGAGCAATAAAATATAGTGGAGCTACCGCTCAAACTGCGAAAAACACATTAACAGGAGGTACTTATAGTTGGACAATAGTCGATGGAGGTATTTATCCTTAATAAATAATAATATTATATGTCACAAACGGTTAGTTTATGTTTAACAAATACAGGTAATACTACTTTGAGTAGTACAATTAATATCTATTCTGATTATAATACAGGTTGGACGTTAATTGATTCTAATGTTCCTTTATCATCAATAACAGGTAATCAATGTCCTTATGTATTAACTGCACCCGATGGTACAAATAACATAAGATTAATAGATAATGTTTCACATTGTTTTGTGGATATTAATTTAATGTCTACCGCTTCTTGTGATACTTGTCATTTTGGTTTAAAAAATTATAGTGCAACTACGGTTGGTACTATATCTTCGGGAATATTAACAGGTACTTGTCAGGCAAATATTACTGAATATCTTATAAATTGGTACGGTCCTAATAGTACAACAACAATAGCGTTTTCGACAGGAAGCGGGACAACATTTCCTCATCAATATAATCATCCTTTTAGTGGTGTTTCATCAATACCTGCTCAAGAAGGTACATATTACCCTGTATTAGAAAATGTGATAATTAGCGGGTATAGTTTTTCTAATACAGGAGGAACTGCAACAGGAGAAATTCTAAGTTTATTAGATTGTTTAACCCCTATAACGGTTGATGCATATCGATGTGATAATACAACTAATACAAATATTTCTTATCCTTATTCGGCCTATAATCATCATATACAATTTTCTACGACCTCTCAATTAACGGCTCAACCTGTTTTAGTTACATTTCAAATTTCGGCATCTACTAAATTTATTGTGTGGGCGTTTAAAGGTGAAAATGCTCCAGATAGGTTAAAACTTAGTCTTAGTGGTCAAAACTACAGTACTTTAATTGGTTTAGAAGATATTTGGGTAGGTAATTTAGTTCCGAGTAATAATTTTAGTACTTCGTCAATAACAAAAAGTGCTTTAACTCAGTATTTCTATAACAAAATAACAACATTAACTGGATTAACAATATCAAATGGTGATAAAATTATAATTGAAGTTACACCTAGCACAGTAAATACTAATTGGGATTTTTATTTTACATGTAAAGAAACATATGGTTGTTCTGATTGTTTAACCAATAATGATTATTTTAAAATAATAGGTAGTAGCATAACTGGAATTACAGGTTCTTGTGGTGTTAATATGATTTTATTTGATGTCTCAGGTTGTACTTATTATGATTTTGCTAATAGTGATTATGTTAAATTTTATGTTAATTCTTATTATAGTAATCCGATTGGTTATTATGGGTTTCCTAATTCCTCAGTATCGACCGCGGCTTATTGGTACGGAATTTCCCCAAATACTTCGAACATAACAAGACCTAATAATTATTCATATTCTAATTATTTTCCACAAACAACCTGTAATTACAATACTAGATACACAACAAATCATTTATGTGGTACAGACACAACAACAACATATTTTCAAAGAAGTATATCAACTTTAGGGACAGGAATATATAGTATTACGGGCAGCTCCGCAATGATTAGTGCTTATTATAACCAATGGAATTATGTTAAAAATAACACTTTAAATGGTTATTTATATAATTCAAATCCAACTAATTTAGGATATTATGGTAATATTTTTATTAATTTTCCAACTTCATCTACACCAGATTTTTGTGCTGACCCAACTTCGTATGATACGTATGTATTACATCCGTCCTCATATATTGAAACTGGTACAACAGGAGGAAATTATTATTTATCAATTACATCAGTAACAATTTCAGATTTAATTGGTAGCGGATTTACATCTTGTGATTTACGATGTTCAGCATCAACAAATGAAGCTGTTTACACAGTAAATCTTTATGCAACAGGAAATACAACATTTATATATTCGTTTCCAAATAGTGGATTTTATTTTCAAAACTTAGTTTATTTAATACAAGGAATTACATCTGGAATAACAAATGCTACTTCAACACCTAGATACGGAGGATATAGGACTTTAGATTTTGAAACTAATACATATCCATTTTCAGGTAGTCCTGCAACATTAATACCTAGTTTTAGTGCATCATGCTGCTCAAATTATTTCAACGGCTCTATTGCGAATTGGTATGGAAGTGTTTATAGGGATAATTATAAATATTTTTATACAATTACTTTAACTAACCCATTAAACCAATCTGATTTTGATATAAGTGGATATACAATAACAAATGGTGTTTATAGTGGACCACCAATTTTAGCTTATAGATATAGTGGAGGAAGTGTTGTTTATACTAACCCAACTTTTGTTATATAAAAAAAGAAGGATTAATCCTTCTTTTTGTCTTTATCAACTTTATTAATTTTTTTCATTAATTCTAAGGTATCGAGATAGTTTTTTTCAAGTCGGTTGATTGTTCTTTCGTCAGCACATCTATCACAAGCTGCGTAATAATCTCTTTCAGATTCTTCAACTAGTCTTTGTATGGTTTTAATTAGTTTCATATGAATATAAATATATCAAAACCAACTCTATTTATAAAAATAGATTAAATATTATTATTAAATAAAAAAAATGTCGGAATTATTATTTGTCACCGCACAACCTGATGTACCTTATTTTCATTGGCAATGCGAAATTTATGGATATAATTTTGTTGAAAAAGGAATTAAACCTTCTCAAATACATATCATTTTTGGAATGATAAATGGTAATACTGAACCATCGGAAGGTGCGTTAAAATTAAGAGATAAAGGATATAATGTTCATTTTTATCCTGATGATAGAATTAAAAAATATTATATACCAAGTGTTAAACCATTTTTAATTTCTAAATGGTTAAAAGAGTTTCCTGAATATGGAAAAGTATTTTTTTTACACGATGCGGATATTATTTTTAGAGAACTACCTAATTTAAACAAATATCTTAAAGATGATATTTGTTATTTGGCTGATACCAAAGGGTATATTGGATACAATTATATTATGGATGTTTGTAAAAGATATGAAGAAAAACATCAAAATTCTAAAATAAATCAATTGATTTATGAAATGACTAACGTTGTTGGTATCAGTATTGAATGTACCAAATGTAACCAAGAAAATTCAGGTGGTGGTCAGTATATAATTAAAAATACGACATGGGAAGATTGGTATAAAATATATGAAGACTCCGACAAATTATATGACCAAATGCAAGATTATCATAAGAGATTTCCGATTAGTCCTGGTGAGATACAATTTTGGACTGCTGAAATGTGGTCAGTACTTTGGAATTTATGGAGATTAGGGAAAGAAACAAGAATAGTTGAAGATTTAAATTTTTCTTGGGCAACCGATGGAGTTGATATTTATGAAAAGAGACCTATACTCCATATGGCAGGAATCATAGATAGTATGAAAACGACTAAATTTTATAAAGGAGAATTTATAAATGAAAATCCGTTAGATAAATTAAAAAACGATGAAAACTATTTTAATTATGTTGACAAAAACAGTTCAACAATAAAATATGTTGAAGTTATGAAATCTTTGGTTAAAAAAACAAATAACTGATTATTTATAGTGTAAGATAATAATATGCCTTGTAATTTAATTAATTTAGTTTATAGTCCAACAATAACTGGTACGTGTGATTCATTAATTACATCACCATATTATATTGATATGGACTTTACAACTGGGGCGACAATATATAACGTTCCAACTCAAACGGCACCATTAAGTGGTGTTAACGGAACAACAATTACATTTGTACAAGGTGACCAAAATGCAGCACCAGCTAATGGTACATTATTCTATGCGGATACAACTTTACTACCTAAACCATTTACCTTTGTAAATAATGCGGGATTTAACCCAACAACAAGTGCGGTTACAATTTCAGTAGGTCAAACAGCAATAATAAATGATGGAACTGGGATTAATATTCCAACCAATCATAGTCAAATTGCTCAATTTTATGGTTATTATGATTCAAATCTTGCGGGTAATCCTGTTAGTGTTTTGACAACAGGTACAACAACTGTTTGGAAAAACTCATTAAATTCTGCCTTTATGAAAGGTTCCATTAAGTATGCAACGGGACTAAATCAATGGGTTGGTGGAAGATTTTGTATGACCGCAACAACAACACAACAATACCATTTATTTTTGGCTGCGGACGATTTGTTTTCATTAAAAATAAATGGTGAATGGTTTGTTAAAAGGTTAAATAATAATAGTTTTAATAATTCAAACAACTGTAATATTTTAAATACTATAGGTGCCGATGGTGTTATAGACAGGAGAAATAGTTTGCAATCATATGCAATAAGTTGGAATCACGTATTTCCAATAACATTAACACCAGGAGAATATATTTTTGATTACGCTTTTTCGGATGTATTTAATTTTTCAACATATCCATGTAGTGCTTCTTGTTGTACAACTGCAACTTTTGAAATTTATACAGGATTAACTACGGCTCAATTAACTGGAATTACAACATATTCTACTCTTACTGCTAGTACATTATTTTCAACTAGACAAGTAATAGGGACTCCACAATTAGTATTTGCTAATTTCGGGGACTCACTTGGAATTTATTGTCCTATTGGTCAAACAATGTATGGGACTTGCTCAACACCATATTGTTCAGTTGACCCTTGCTCAACAGGAACTGAAGCTGCTGATGGGTTTTATGGCCCAACAGGTAATACGCCGACAATATGGGGACAAGTATATTCTGATGTTGGAGGGAGTGGGTATGTGTTATATAGTGGATTTTGTCAATACCAAGCAACACAATGTTGTGATGGGACAAATTTACTTATTAACTTTACGGATGATTTATATTCTCAATATGGATTATTAAGTGAGGATATGGTATATAATATTACGTGTGATGGATTTATTGGATGCGTTAGAATCGTACCGTACTCTGGTGTTGGTTCATCTTATGATGCAATTAGTGTGGATAATGATTATGGTGATGATTTGTTAAGCTGTGTTGATTGTTTAGTTGATAATGGTGAGTGTGTTTTTTCTTTTGAAGATTGTTGTCCACCATATGACCAATTTAATGTTTTAATTAATACGGGTAGTTATAATGAAAATTCGATATATCATTTATCTACGGATATTTTTTCAGGGTGTGCAACTTGTATCACCTATAATTCATCGTTAACAAATATTTACACGGCAAATGTTGTAACAGGACCATTCATTGATTGTGATAATTGTTTTATTAGTGAATCAGTTTCTTGTACTGGAGGTTGTTCTCAAACAGAATATTGTTTAAATGCTGGATTATTGTATGATGGTAATTATATAACCGCAGGATTCTATAACGGAAATAGTTTTTATACAGGAGGAACAACAGTCGGATATATATATTTTGATAATTCAAGATGGTGTTTATCTGATACATTAGGAGGAACTTGTATATTATTTGGTAAATCACCATGTAATACTGAATGTCCTGACCTTTGTGATGAATTATCTTCTGGTATTTGCATACCTACACCAACACCAACATATAATCCGTGTGATACTGTTGATTTTAATGCGTTATTTAACTGTGATTTTCCTGAAAATAGTCAAACACCAACCCCAACACCGAGTAATAGTCCAACGCCCACACCAACAATAACTCCGACATCGACATCTAATTGTAGTACTTTAACAATGACTCTAAGTGCTACAACTTTTGGACCTGAACCGACTTTAACACCAACCCCAACACCTACAATACCTCTTAGAGATTTATGTTTTTATGGAGGGGCGACATATGATTTACTTGATGATGTTTTTGTATGTAATAAAACAAAAAAATTGATTGATTGTGAATTTGGGTATGAATATTATGTAAATGAAAGTTTTTCTTTGTTGGGTTATAATAATGTGAATATTGGGGATGTGTTATCTGTTAATTTTTCAAATATTGGTACTTTCTGTGTTACTTACAAAGGATTATCGGATAATTCAAGTAACGCGACCTTAAAGGCGATATTAGGTCAGTATAGTGATTGTGATAATTGTTTAAGTCCTGAACCAACGTTAACCGCAACACCAACATTAACACAAACACCAACACTTACGAGAACTCAAAGACCTACATCAACACCAACATTAACACCAACAACAACTCCAACCTTAACTAAAACTCCAAATGCGACACAAACACAAACACCAACTCAATCTGTAACACCAACTAATACACCAAGTAATACACCAAGTAATACACCAACATTAACACCTACACGAACACCTTCACCAACATTAACGAGAACTCCAACGTTAACACCTACACCAACAAAAACTTCTAGTCCAACACCAACCCCAAGTGTAGTATCTCAAGGATGTGCCGAGTTTGAACTTTTTGGGGGACCATTAGGTAGGACATTTAATTTTAATGATTGTGATGGTATAGGTAGAAGTGTTTATGTTAATGGTGGAGATTCAATAAATTATTGTATAAAATTACCATATAGTTTTGGAGGTGCGGTTAATATTGGTACATGTAGTAGTTCTAACACCTTTGTGGTTAATAATACCGTTAGTGCGGGAAATACTGCAACAATTAATGGTGTTACCCCAGCTTTTTATGCTATAAATGAAGGGTCAATACCCGCAACTCCTGGAGATTATGCTTTAGGTACAGGAACATATTCGTTTCCTGTATCAGTGACAATTACCAATTATAATTCACAATTTACTTGTCTTAGATTATATAAGAATTCAGTTTTAGTTCATACAATACAAGTAACATCAAATGGTATTAAGACATTCCCTGCGGTTTCTTATGGTATATTTGATGTTATGGAGATAAGATTAACAAATGGAGTTTGTCCTGTATAAAAAATATTTATAAAAATGGGAATACAAGTAACAATAACAAGTTTAACGGGTCAAGAACCATTTACGGTTTATTTATGTAATGACCAATATTTAAACTGTATATATAGGGCTCAAATAAACAATGTTGATATACCTTATAGTTTTTTGGTTCCAAATCCATATTCCCAATTTGGTGCGGTTGGAGTTAAAGTTATTGATGCAAATGGTTGTGAAATTAAAAATAATATAGACATATAACATGGCAATTAATAATTGTATAACATATAATTTAGATTTTATATCCTGTCAATTTGCTCCTGGAGGAGTTAGCTTAAGTCAAATTGAGTTTTTTTTATCGTCACCCGCTAGTTCTGTGGTGACAATAACGTACGATGTATATACTGATGGGAGCTCATCACCTACGTTCATTGGTCAAACAATAACTATTGGGATTGGAGATGATTATGCCAATATAGATTATGGATGTGGACCTAATGGACTTGGGTTAAATATAGATAATGTTGTTATTACAAATATATCACCATCAAGCGACTTTAATTTTCTTTATGTTGATTGTACTGAAGGAGTACCAACAAATACCCCAACCCCAACACCTACAACAACACCGACTTTAACTCCAACACAATCCGTAACTTTAACTCCAACAAGAACACCAACATCAACACCAACACAATCTGTAACTCCAACTCAAACAACAACACCAACATTAACTAGAACATTACCGCCAGTTTTAACTCAAACTCCAACAAGAACCCCTGCGGCAACAAGAACTCCAACCCCAACTCCAACCATAACTCCAACAAGAACTCCGACATTAACACCAACAATTACAACAGTTAATTATTCGGATATTGTTAGTGGTTGTTGTGACGGTAAACAGTATCAATTAGTTAGTTATACAACAAAAAATATTAATTATGTTGTTGGAAGTACTATTGTTGTTGCACCTGAAAATAAGTGTTATACGGTTATTAAAGGAACTCAAGAAAAATATGATATTTTAAATATAACTCAAGGTATTCAGTCAGCAAATAATTGTAATGATAGAAAATGTCAACCTTGTTATACTCCTTCTGAATCAGGTGAAACTAAAAATGATTGTGAAATTATTACAATATTACCACTCGGTATAGAATGTAATGTAAAAAATCCTTCAGTATTTGAGGCTTTTGATGGGATTATATCAGTAAATATAACAGGAGGAACTGCACCATATAATGTTTTTTGGACAACACCAAATGGAAATATTCTTACAGGTCAAACACAATTTAATCAACCAAATGGTACGTATAATGTAACTGTTTATGATTATTGGTATGATTTAAGTGCTCAAACAACCTGTACTATTTATACACCAAAAGATTGTACTTATGATGCTGATATTCAACAAATATTCCCAACTCAAACACCGACACTTACTCCAACACCAACATTAACTATGACACCAACACCATCAACACCAAGTAGTCCTGTTGTTACTTGTTTGGATGGATTAATTATTGAAACATTATATATTGATACACAAGCTGATTATGATTTATTACCTGCTCAGTATCGTACAAAAGTTGATGAGAATGGAGTTGTAACACCAAATTTACTTTCAATTAGTTCTTGGCCAGGACAAGGGGGTCACAGTTGTAATAGAGCGTTTTTTGAAATATATGGAAATGGTGTGTACATTGGTGATTCATTAAATAATAATGCTAGTGGGTCAACTGTTAGTTTAGGTGCGGTTAGTCAATCTGGTGCACGAATATGTGGTGATTATAGAAATACTCCATCAGGTATTACAGGTACATGGGCGGGAACTATTAAATCTAGATATACTAGAACAGTTATTAGTCAGTCTCAAGCTCAATCTATTGCGGCTGCGGGTAATGGGAATACAATTAATTTAACTTTAATAGCTGCAATGATAACATATAATGATTATAGTTGTGGAGCGGCACCTCATGCTAATTTAACTTGGGTTAGAATAACAAGAAATAATGGACAAATTTTATATAGTGATTGTCCTCAAAATAATACGATTGCGAGTTTAAACGTCTGTCAAGTGCCGTGTAATTGTCCTCCAGGATTTACTGTTGTCGGCACATCAACTCAATCTTGTCAAAAATTAGAAACAACATCACCAACAGTAGTAAGTACGTTGACACCTGGAGATGGAGTACCCAATACTGGGGCCTACGGAATATATGGTACTTTAATTTATAATGTAAACGGATATAACGTCAGTGGAAACTCAATAAGCGGAACATATGCATTTAACGGAGCTACTTCCTCATCACCAATCCCTGGTGGTACAACAAATTCGGTATCAAATTTTTGGGGAGGTAGAATGAATAATTGTATTATATGGGCAAATAATAATCCTTGTTGGCCTGGAACTACAAACGGAAACAATTGTAATCCAACGGGACTTAACGTACCCCCATATCCTGGTACATTAAGTCTTTGTTCTACAATCAATGTACCATCTACTAAAACTTATTATATTGGTATTGCGGGTGATAATTATAGTACAATTAAAATTGATTCTAATATTATAATTAATCAAGTTGACCCAACTACAACACCAAATCCTGTATATAATTTTCAATTTTGGCACATATATCCTGTCACATTAACGGCAGGACAACATACTATTGAGTTATCATGTACAAATGTTGGTTCGATTGGTGGGTACGCTGCGGAAATATACGATAATACATTATCACAATTAACAAACACTACCTCGATATCGTCTTTAAATATTATATTCTCAACCAGTAGTTTTAAAAATGGAGGCGCTAATTATGGACAAGGATTTTGTACTAACTATAGTTGCCCGAGCGGTTATAATTATAACCCAAGTACGCAACTGTGTGAAAAAATAACAACAGCTTCTTGTAGTAAAACATAAAATAAAATTAAAAAATGAAATATTATACAATACAAAATACTTTTGGAACGTCTCATGGACCGTATAGTGTTTACTATAATACAGTTGATAATGGTTCATTAGGTAGTTTAGTAACATTATATCCGAGTCATTTTATTGCGACTGGAATTACTATCAGTCAATTAAATTCTGGTCTCAATATTGAGGTTCCTGATAATGCAGTCGTTATTTATCTTTATAACAATTATTGCGATGATTATCAAAAATTAAATTTAATATATGGGTTTGGTTTAAAATCAACTATAGGTGAAGAAGATGGAACTTGTTTTTGTCTAACAATTAATAATTTAAAAACAAAAGAAAGTAATACCATTTCGGTTTGTGATAATGGTAATATTGTTAATGATAAGTCAGTATATACTAATGAATCCGTAGATGTTACTTGGAATAATAATGGTTATTGGGAGATGAATGGATATTCATCTGATGGAGTTGTATTTAGGTCAACAGATTCTAGAGACTTACCTTTGAGCAATTGGTTTGGTGTTGGAGTTAAATCAAATTCTTTTGAAATAATTTCACAGGAAGGTAATTGCAATACGTCATCTTTCAATAATGTTTTACTTATGTTAGATAATCATAATCCATCATGTGTTGGAATTAATGATGGTGCAATAACAGCATATGTGATTGGAGGTACTGGATTTACTGGAAGTTGGTCATATTCTATTGATGGTTATATGTTTACAAATACTACAGGGATTTTTAATAATTTAAATTCGGGTTTATATACAATATATGCCAAATATCCTGTTAATGATTTTATAATTAGTAAATCGGTAGAGTTACAATCAACACCAATTTCATATTTTTCAATACCAGGTAATTTAACAATTAATGAATTACAAAGTGTTGGTAATATGAAATATTATTTAGCTAGTGTTACATATGATACATCTTTAATACCGTTAGGAGAAACTATAACTTTTGATTACTCTATGAATTATAGTTTAAATTATTTACAACCAGGTTCTGTTGATTTTGATACGACACAACATACAATTTATAAAAATGGAGGCGGGTTAACTATTATTGAAAATAGTTTAGGTAGTTTTTCTCAAATATCACCATCAACATGTAATCAAGCTTACTATTTGTATAGTAAAAATAATACCTATAGTTCAAATAGTATATCATTGGTTAATGGAGACACTTTAGTTGTTAACGCAATTTATGGTGTTGATACCAAAACAAATGGAGGTGTTGATGGAACTTGTTATACTAAAGGATGGGTTGATATTAACTTATCTTTTGAAAACATACAAACATCTTGTCAATGTTGTCAACTAAACAGAAATTTGGTAAATGTAACACAACAACCACAAATTTATCAAGTATAAATATTTATTAACGTATGGCTTATATAATTAAAAATACATCAGGATTAATAAACACAAGATTTACTGACGTTGGAAGACAAAAACTTTCAGAAGGTAGATTAAATATTCAATATTTTCAGGTAGGTGATAGTGAAATATGTTATAATGCCATAAATGGTTATAATCAATCAAATACATTTATTTTAGAATCTGCATTTAACGCTCAAAACACAACACAACAACCCCAAACTAATAAAATGAATGTTAAATATCCGTATTATGTTAATGGTTCGAGTGGTAATACATATGGTTTAGCAGTTCAAGAATCAGATGTTACTCCGATATATAATGTTGCTTCTGTAAGAGGATTTTTTACTGGAGACCCATATCAGTGGTCGGCAATTACTTTATCGTCTTATACTAAAACTGCAGAATGGTATTTAAATACGTGTGATTATTGTGGTTCTGCTAGTACATTTATTTATTCAAGTAGTTGTGCAACAACTTCAGGAACACCTGCGGTTGGAGACTATGCGGTTGTTTATTATGATGGACAAAATGGTTGTGGTTCTATAGGCGGTAACTTTCCAATTTTATTTTATAAAATACAAGGTTATGATAGTTTAAATAATATATTAACATTTGATAGAGCCTTACCTAATTTTAGTGGAATGAGTTCAGGTACAAGTTGTTGTGCGGATAATAGAATATTCATATATCCTTCAGGTATGACGGCATTATATGATACCTATACACCACAAAGTTATTGGCCACCTGAAGTTATTAATTTTGACTCTATTTGTGATTTAGGTGCAACAGATGTTAAAGTTTGGAATATGAATATTCCATGGTCAGTTAGTCCTGCAGGATTGAAATCAACTTTAAATGAAGATTATACTAAGTTTGGTTCTACAGGTTATTTAGGTTCTAAAGAATATTTTGGTTATCAAACAATATCAGGACAAACATTTTGGTTGGATAGTTCTTTAACTGCGGAAACCACAGATACTTTTTATTATA